>Ga0075117_1000012_pt1 | contig 140242 bp, 119 predicted proteins | sample AntAceMetag02UKJ_FD_69789 | JGI IMG/M metagenome (GOLD analysis project Ga0075117, IMG submission 69789) | Saline lake microbial communities from Ace Lake, Antarctica - Antarctic Ace Lake Metagenome 02UKJ | ecosystem: Environmental > Aquatic > Non-marine Saline and Alkaline > Saline | place... | reverse complement strand
ATTGGCTAACCAAGTTGCAAAAGAACCAGCAGGATCTCCAGTTCCATCACATTCTACTGTTGAGTTGGAAGCTGCTGTATTAATACTTGGATTGGTTGTGTCTTCTATAGTAAAGGTTGCTGAAGTTGTGCTTTGTAGGCCACATGCATCGGTCGCTGTAAATATTACTGCTGCCGATCCTGTGTTACCACAATAATCACTTAATGCTACGAAGTCATTAGACCAAGTTACTCCTGAACAAACATCTGAAGCATTACCTGTTCCCCCATTAGAATTTAACCAGTTGGTTAATTCTGTTGTATTTCCTGAACCATCACATTCAACCGTTAAGTCAGAAGCTACCGCATCTATACTTGGAGCTGTTGTATCTTCTATAGTAAAGGTTGCTGAAGAGCTTACAATGTTTCCTGATGGATCTGTAGCAGTAAAGCTTACTTCCGTAGATCCAGTATTACCGCAATCATTACTTAGTGATGTGAAGTCATTTGACCATGTGATACCACATGCATCTGATGCTGTGGCACCTCCATTATCTGCCAACCATGCATTAAGGTCAGATACATTCCCTGCTCCATCACACTTTTTTATCTGATCACTCGCTGTTAATTTAATGATTGGATAAACATTATCTTCTACAGTAATGATTGCTGTTTCTGTAGAAATATTTTCGTTAACATCAACTACCGTTAGGGTTACAGTGTTTTCGCCTACATTTCCACAATCAAAATTTGTTATGTCCAAGAACATACTGTCTACTGTACAGTTATCAGATGAACCATTGTTTACATCATCTACTGTAATACTTGCATCTCCATTAGCATCTAACTGAACAGTTGAGTTTTGTGTAATGACTATAGGGGCTTCATCATCTACAATCAAATAGACGATACCTACATTGACATTAACTGCTCCACCGGTAGAAAACATTCGGCCCTCTAAAATTGTACCTGCTCCAAGGTTACAAGCTCCGGCATGAGAAATGAATGTTCCTTTAAGATTACTGCCAGCTGCTATAGAAACGGCTCCAGTTGGAACTCCGACTCCCGCAATCCAGAATACATTACAACGTCTCGCTCCATTAATTAGAATCACTTTTGATTGTGCCGCTGCCGTAAATGCCCCTGAAAATTTAAAAATAAAGACTGCATCAGAATCATAGTTACCGTCTAGCGTAATAGTTCCTGCTAAAGACCCTGCAGCTCCTATAGAATAAACTCCAGCAGTAAGGGTTTCTCCAAGTCCAAAGGATGGCGGATGTGCAGTTGAAGTATTTGGTAATGCCACAAGCTGAGCATAAGCGTTATTTAAGTCAATCTTGGCCAGTGAAGTAGTAGCGTCTGCATTATATTCAGTTCCAACATGAGCAGCAAAGGCAAAACCACTAATAGCACCACCATCTGTACCAACATCGCCAAGTACACCAGATGTACCTGTATTTCCCACAGCACCCCCATTCGTAAATAGGGTGAAATTTTCTAGACTTCCTAGAACATCAACCTCATCTGCAGGAATACCGCTGTAACAGGATACTTGAATGGTAGTAGCGCAACCTGGTAAAATAGCCGTACTACCAGCACCAATAGTTATAGCCCCTTCCATGGTAAGCATTCTTCCTTCTAACTCGCAATTTGTAGCAAGGCCAACAGCTGCAAAATGCGAGAATAAATTTCCTTTTACAATACTTCCAGCGCCAACGGTAATAGCTCCCTCAGCAATCCAGAAAACGTTACATGCTTGTGCATCATTAGTTAAAACAACCTCTACGCCAGCTCCCACTGCCATGGCTCCGTTAAATTTAATCACGAAGACGGCATCAGGATCGTTGTTTCCATCAAGAGTAAGAGCTCCTGTAATGGATCCAGCGCCACCTAGCGTATAAACCCCTGGGGTAATAGTTTCGCCTCCAAAAGCAAGAGGATGTGTATAAGGATGTGTGACATCAAGATTATTAAGATCGATATACAATCTGAGTAAATCGATTCTGCCCTGAGCTGTTACAGCATCGGCATTGTGCACTGTACCCGTAAAAAATGGTGGTACGAAACCGCTTATTACTCCAACATTTGCACCAACATCTCCTGTAAAGGTGCCTGAATTTGAAACGGCTCCCGTTCCAGTATAAGCTCCAAAAGAGGAAAGTGTTCCTAATTCAATTGTTTGACTAAAGCCAAGGTTACAACTTAAAAATAAAATAATATACGTCAGGCTTAGAAGGAGAGAACTTTTCATAGTAGGAATATTAGTTAGTTAAAAGAATATTACGACAAAATAACGACAAATCAACATTAATCTTGGTTTAGCGCCTATTAATTACTGTTTAAGCACATCTTTTGATTTAAGGATTGACTGGGTGCCCTATGTTTTGGGTCATTATCGGGTGTCTTTCTTTTTTTTCTTTTATGGGCGATATATTGCTTGAGAAATGTGGTCTAATTGCGTTTCTGTGAAATAGTAGGCGCGTGTGGTTCACATCCACAAAATGGTTGTTTTTGGCAGATTGTGCTATGGCATAACACCCTAGGATGGGGTTCTGTTTCCACAAAAGCAAGGTCTTTAGTAAGTCTAAGTGGATTCCACTGGCGGTTTCATTATTCATGCTTCAGATATTCTTATTTCTCTAGAGAAGTTTAAATGGCCTTCTTTAGTTCTAGGCGCTCCTATTCTCATTACTTATTGGATATCGATTTATTTAATAGGGGATTCTATCACTAGAAATGACAATGACACAAACCCAGAAGAGGTTATCGATTGATAAAAGGAGTCAGTTCTTAATTATTCATAGATTTAGATAATTCTAGTCACTAATCCAATCTATTTATCGCCTGGAGGGAAGGCTCCAATCAGTTAAATCACTTAATCTTATGCGGCAGTGTATTTTAAAATTAGATTTTTTAGTTTTTATAGCATTGCAAAGCAACAAAATACGCGCAGCCAACGTAAATAGAAATCTATAAATTAGGACTAAAATGAAATTATCTGTAGGAGCTAAAGTAGAACATCCAACGTATGGAGAAGGAGCCATCTATAGCGCAAACGAGCAATTCTGGAAAATATTTTTCATAGAGGAAGGAGAAAAAGAAATAGGCAGGTCCTATGATGGGCTTACCGTCTTGGAGTCTGCAGAAATGGATGGTGATGAAGAGTTAACCATAGAAAGCGTGGAAGAGAAGTTGAGGTCTATTCTTCAAGAGTATATAGAGAAACCTCGTTTTATAGAGTTAGGAAATAAATGGGAGGGAGGAGTTATGACATTACAGCCAGCAGATTTGGATTTAAAGCCTAAAGAGATTCCAGTAGAAACGTTTTTCCATAAAGTAGTGATGATGCGTGATAGATTAAGAGTTCTAGAACAGAATGTTAACTCTCATAAATCACTAAGTGATGAAGAAAAGGTAAATCTTCAACAATACATTACCAGATGTTATGGCAGTATGACTACCTTTAATATGCTGTTTGCACACAAAGAAGATTACTTTAGAGGTGAGTCTAAATAATTAGATAATAGCCTTTTAAGATATTTATAAATTTCCGCACCGAACATGTTTGGGGAGCTAACAGCATTTTAATTGAAAACCACTCTGTAGAATTGCGATGGCGGGCCTTGGCCCATTTGTGGCATTGAACTAGAGGATTACAAAGCGTTCTTGGTGGTTTTGATCGTGTTTTTTTGAGTTCTTCCATTTACTCACGGTGCGGATTTTTTTTCCTTTCGAGTTTCTTCTAAAAAAACAGTAGGAGTAAGTACCTTTGTCTTCGAAAATGTCTAGTAAAACAAACAACTCAATTAACCGTCCATCCAAGTCAGCGACTTTACCCGTAATGGAGCACTTCTACACCATGCAGGGAGAAGGGCACTATGCTGGATGTGCAGCCTATTTTATTCGTCTAGGCGGGTGCGATGTGGGCTGTTTTTGGTGTGATGTTAAGGAGAGCTGGCCTATAGACGCCCATCCGCATCACTCTATTGAAGAAATGGTAGGTTGGGTTACAGAAGCAGAAGCTAATTTGGTAGTAGTAACTGGTGGAGAACCGGCCATGCATCAGTTGGCAGATCTCACAGCAGCGTTGCAACGGCTAAATATTAGAACTCACATAGAAACCAGTGGGACTCATAAGCTTAGCGGCTCTTGGGACTGGGTGACTTTTAGTCCTAAGAAATTCAAGAAACCATTGGAGGAATTCTACCAAGAGGCTCACGAATTAAAAGTAATAGTGCTTAAAAAGCATGACTTACAATGGGCTGAAGAACATGCTCAAAAAGTAAGTAAAGAATGTCAGTTATTTCTTCAGCCAGAATGGGATAACCGAGAAGAAACAGAAGGGTTAATTTTAAATTTTATACGCTCTAATCCCAAATGGAGAATGAGTGTGCAGCAGCATAAATTTTTAGGAATTCCCTGAGTTCATTAAACCTCAGATAAGAACTGAGTACCCAGATCTAATCCATATCTATAATCTCTTAGGATAGAAGTGTTGGAGTACATATAAGTACCGCTGTAAAGGAGGTTTTCAGGGGCTATTTCAGTAATTTTCAAATCATCTGGGGGGTTTTCAATAAATTCTATAGCCTCATTGTACTTTTTAAAGCTAGAATTGAAGGTTTCAGATAAAATAGGATTTGATCTGTAGTAAATACTTCCAAAATAGTCAGCCCAGCTTTGAGTAGACTTCATCCCTGAAATCCAAGTACGAACTACTAATATCTCTCTAGCTCCTTTGTTATAGGCTTCTATAACTGGAAGTGCATCACCCCAACCGCCATCAAAATATTTATTTTTGTCATGCATGTGCTCTCCCTTGGTCACGAAAGGTAAGGAGCATGAAGCGACTACTAAATCTATCCAATCTTCCTTCTGAGGAGTCAAGTACTCTGGCTTTCCGGTGTCTTTATTGGTCACTACGATTTTTAAAGATTTATTTGAAAAATTCTTCAGGCCATCTTCTACTAAAAACGGAAAATCATTGTTGGAGATTTCTTTTATATAATCAATATCCATATAGCCTTTTGGCTGGAACGCTCTCTTGTAATCGGTAAAAGTAGGATGGTCGGCTAAAAATTGAAGTGCAGAAAAGCAGCTCTTGTATTGATCACTTATAAAATAAGATAGGGAGATAGATCCTCCTGAAATTCCATAATAGGAATTAAACGGATTGTACTTATTCACTAACATAGCGTCCAAAACACCTGCGGTAAAACCTGTTCTAAATCCTCCTCCCTCTACTATTAAACAATCCATGCCTAAAGCTAATAGTTATAATGCTGTGATTATTTACAGATCAGTAAACTTACCATTCGTCCCTTGTAAGTAGTTTTAAGAGAGAGGATGTTATTTTGTGGTTCGGCAGAGTAGGGTAAAGTTGCTGTTGTTGATGCAGTTTTGTGTGTGGCGTGTTAGTCCGTTGTTGAATTAACTACTCAAAACATTGATTACAGATTCCCTTAGCCTGAATTTCTAAGGAATCTATATTGAAATTAGGGCTCTTAATTTGGTCCAGAGTTTAAAGTCGAGAGGCCAGAATATCGTTTCTCATTTCTGTCGTTTTTCATCAAAAAGCTCCTTCCATCACCTCTTGCACACATTCAGGATTTAAAAGCGTAGATATGTCTCCCAAGCTATCGGTTTCATTGGAAGCTATTTTCCTGAGTATTCTTCTCATTATTTTCCCTGAGCGAGTTTTTGGCAGCCCATCCACGAATTGAATTTTATCTGGTTTGGCTATTGGCCCTATTTCACGCGTAACGACTTCTAAAATTTCTTTTCTCGTAGCATTATCTTTAGCTACACCCTGTGTTATAACGAAGGCATATATTCCCTGACCTTTAATATCGTGAGGGTAACCAACTATAGCAGATTCTACTACGGCAGGATGCTCATTGATCGCGTTTTCTACTTCGGCAGTTCCCATTCTATGACCAGACACGTTAATCACATCATCAACTCTGCCTATTACTCGTATTCTTCCTTCATCGTCTTTTCTCGCTCCATCTCCTGTGAAATACATCCCTTTGAAAGCCGAAAAGTAAACAGTTTTGCAACGCTCATGATCTCCATAAGTAGTTCTAATCATAGAAGGCCAAGGGTGCTTTATACACAACAATCCTTCTACATTATTTTCTGTCAATTCATTTCCGTCTGGATCTACCAAAACTGCTTGAATACCGGGAAGTGGGTAGGAGGCATACGTAGGTTTGGTATCTGTAATCCCAGGCAATGGTGAAATAAGGATTCCTCCAGTTTCTGTCTGCCACCAGGTATCTACGATAGGCGCCTTTCCTTTTCCTATATGCTTATCATACCAGTGCCAAGCCTCTTCATTTATAGGTTCGCCTACAGAGCCGAGTACCTTGATAGACGATAAATCTGATTTGCCGGGCAGGTCGTTTCCACATGCCATTAATGCTCTTATAGCAGTAGGAGCGGTGTAGAATTGATTGACTTTGTGCTTTTCACATATTTGCCAAAACCTAGATGGAGTGGGATGAGTAGGAATCCCTTCAAACATAATGGTAGTGGCGCCAGAAAGAAGTGGGCCATAAATGATGTAGGAGTGACCAGTAATCCAACCGATATCTGCAGTGCACCAGTAAATATCATTTTCTTGGTATTGGAATACATTTCTAAAACTGTAAGAGGTGTATACCATATAACCACCTACGGTATGAACCACACCTTTGGGCTTTCCTGTTGAGCCAGAAGTATATAAGATAAAGAGTAGATCCTCGCTGTCCATTTCTTCCGCGTTGCAATAAGGATTCTGCTCATCCACCTCCTCATGCCACCACTTATCTTTTGAGGAATTCCATGAGACAGAATCGCCTGTATTTTTATGAACGAGTACATTATCTATAGCATCACAGCCTAGTGCTAGGGCATCATCTACTACCTTTTTCACAGGAATTTTTTTAATACCTCTTTGGTTGAAATCGGAACAGATAATCAGTTTAGCTTGGGCATCATTTACTCTGTCTGAAAGAGCTTGGGCACTGAACCCTGCAAAGACGACTGAATGAACAGCGCCTATTCTGGCACAGGCTAGCACACCTATAGCTAACTCAGGAACCATAGGCATGTAAAACACTACTCGGTCTCCTTTCTTTATACCTAAGTTTTTAAGGGCATTGGCACATTTACAGACTTCTGCGAGCAGTTCTTTATAGCTGAGCTTCACTACGTCCTCTTCAGGGTTGTTTGGCTCCCAAAGTATGGCTGTTTTATCTCCTCTATCCTTGATGTGTCTATCTAGAGCGTTGTATGTAATGTTTGTTTTTCCGTTAAGAAACCATTTAACATTCGGTTCTTCGAAATTCCATTTTAGTACTTCATCAAAAGGCTTAAACCAGTGAAAGGTCTCTGCTTCTTTCTTCCAGAATGCTGATGGGTTATCTATACTTTTAGCGTATTCTCTATGGTATTCTTCAAGTGAGGTGATCTGCGTAGTCATGTGCTAAAAATAGGATATAGTTTTTAAGAAAGTCTACTGAGAATAGAAAAGGCTGAATCTATTGATTCAGCCTTTTTTATAAGTTCGGTTTAATTAGTAGTTGTGTTTTCCTACACTCCAATCTGTTTTGTCAGATAAATAGTGTTTTCCAGAGGCTATGGCGTCATCTTCCATTTGAGTTCCCATAGAATCATTCCATCTATTTAGATAACCAAAAAGAGCCATAACGCCCATCATTTCTACTATTTCTCCATCATTCCAGTGTTTCCTCAGATTTTCTCCTACTTCTTCAGTTACAGAATTGGGAACAGTAGAACTAGCTATAGCGAGGTCTAAAGCTGCTTTTTCAGCAGCATCAAAAGCGGGATGGGTTTTGTATTCCCAGATGTTTTTCATTTGTTCAGCAGATGCTCCGTAACGTTCGGCAGCTCGTATTCCGTGAGCTTCGCAATACCTGCAGCCTGTGGTGTGGCTACTTAGATAGGCCATCAGTCTTTTAAGGGCGCTAGTCACTCTGCCTTTATTCTCCATGACAGCTTTATTCATTTCTATAAAAGCACGAGCTATTCTAGGACGGTGGTGCATTGTTTTTATGCTGTTGGGGCAAAACCCTAAAGTTTCATCATAGAACGTTATAAGTTCCTGAAGTTCTTTATCGTCTGCATCAGCATTGGGCTGTACTAAAGGTTGTTTCATTTTGAATAAGAATTGCGGTTCATTTACAAGGATGAATATGAGCTTTAAAATCAAGTATTCCTATTACTCATAAACTTCAATCTTCACTATTAATGGAAACGTGAATATCCTTTCAGTTTAATAAACCCCTGAGCGCTTTCGCGTGAGCCATTCTAAACAGAGTAATCCTAAAATCAAAAACAGTAGCCATTTATAATTTATTAAATCAGATAATGACTTCTTTTCATAGCTCACGGCTACGATTTCCGAGTTGGACTTGATCGTATCTGAAAGAGAACTTAATTCAGAAGGAGTGACCATTTTACCACCGTTTCTTTCGGCTAGGTTAAAGAGTAAATTATGATCGGCTTGAGTTCTTAGCTGTTCTGCTATAACTGGAGAAATGCTAAATTCTCCTGACTTAGTGAGTTTTTTTCCTCCTGCATTTACAGAGGAAGTATACGTGTAATTTCCTGCTGGAAGTATACCCGCATCTAGTCGGTAAGAGTTACTTCCTTGGCTAAAGGTGAATGGGTAGTCCTGTCCACTTTCATTTTTAAGAGTAACAGAAATTTCCTGGTCTAACAATGGCTCAAAACTCTCATTGTAAACCTCTGCGGTAAAGATGATTCTTTGAGTTTCATCAAATCTGTTTTTCGTGCTAACTCTAAAAAGACTTTTGTCCTCTTTACTAGCCAAGAATTGAACAGATTTTAAAAACCACTGGTCAAAAAGCTCGTGATTTCCTTTGTTTAGGTGATTGAAGAGTCTCCATCTCCATAATCCTTCACCAGTAAACACACCTACTTTTACATCGTTTTTCTCATTTAAAGTAAACAGAGGGTCTTCTGTAGTAATAGGCCCTACTTGCTGAAATAACAGGTTTTTAATTCCTGGACTAGCGTCTATTCTTCCAAAAGGAACGTTTATAGGCGGCCATTTTCTAACTACTGAATTTAGTTCTTGGTCTATTAAAAAAGCTTTAAATCCAGAATTAACAGAGCCACTTACTGCATTGGTGTTTCCATTATCACTACGTAACCCCACGCCTAGGTTTAAGGCATTAAATGAATCGAAGTTAGTTTGTGTTCCCCATATAAAAAGTGAGGGAATTTTCTTGTCTATAGCTTCATCTACCAGCTTTGTACTTCCTAGTTTAGAAGGGAGCTGATGGAATATAACGAGATTATAGTCAGTAACATTTTTTTGAAACTCAGCTTCTAAGAAAACCTCTACTTCATAATTTTCATTTGAAGAAATAGCCTGCTTAAGTGCTTTAATGTCTGGGTGAGGAGTAGCTGATATAATGGCTACTTTTTGGCGGCTGTCCAGTATGTCTATATAAACATCTTGTCTATTATTGGATACAGTAACCTCGCCATTAATAGGAGTGAGGCTAATGGTGTATTTCTGTATTCCAGGAGATTTAGCTTCTAAAATTACAGGAACTATCTCTAAGAAATCATCACCTGTAATAGATAGATTTTTAGTAAAGAGTGTAGAGCCGTTTTTAGTTACAGATAACTTAGTAGGAGAACCTTTGAGAGCGTTGGCCGCTACTGCTATTTCTAGTGGAAATTTGTTTCCTAAGTAAGCAAGTCTATTATGCGTTACTTCTTTAATTAAAAGGTCTGTAAACTTAGTAGTATCACCTAAAGCTATAGTGTAAATGGGTGCTTTAAGTTTAGTGTTTGAGTAAAGTGGATTTTTTCCTTTGGTATAAATCCCATCAGACCCTATGATTAGTGCTCCTAGATTTCTATTCGAATAACGGGCATAGACTTCATCTAGAAGTAACGAATAATCAGTTTGTTTCTCTGAATAATCTAGGTTTAATCCGTCTTTAACTTCAGCGCCAAAAGTAAATGTAACTACTTCGAATGACTCTTCTAAAGAATTGGTTAAGCCAACTAATGCAGCAGGAAAGGTCTGGTTATAGAATGTACTGTCACCTTTAATTTTTATGGACTCAGAATTATCTTGTGCTATTACTACTATAGGTTTTTCTGTTTCTATAAACGTATTTTTAACTAAGGGTTCCAAAAGAAAAAATGCAAGAACACCTACTGCTATGAACCTAAAAAGAGCTACAAGTAGCTTGACTAAAGGATGAAAATCATTAGTTAGCTTATCCCTTAGGTAAAGGGCGCTCGTAAAGATCACCGCTGCCAATATGCAGAAGATGATGAACCAATTAGGATATTGAATAAGTATTTCCAAAGGATTAAACTATTGCTACGCTAGACGTATTAAGTAAGCATTCCGCCATCTACATTAATCACTTGACCTGTGATGTACGCACTCATGTCTGAAGCTAAGAAAACTGCTAAGTTAGCCACGTCTTCTGGAGTACCACCTCTTTTAAGAGGAATACCATCTCTCCATTCTTGGACGGTTTTTTCATCTAAAGCATCAGTCATTTCTGTTTCTATAAACCCAGGAGCTATAGCGTTAGCTCTTATGTTTCTAGAACCTAGCTCTAAAGCTACAGACTTAGTGAAACCTAAGATACCTGCTTTAGAAGCAGAGTAATTGGCTTGACCGGCATTGCCTTTTAAGCCTACTACAGAACTCATGTTAATAATAGAACCAGCTCTAGCTTTTAACATAGGACGCATTACCGCTTTAGTTAAGTTAAAGCAAGATTTAAGATTTACTTCCATGATTTCATCCCAGTGCTCCTCGCTCATTCTCATGAGAAGGTTATCTCTAGTTATTCCAGCATTATTTACAAGGATGTCTATTTTTCCGAAATGAGCCATCACATCTTCTGCTAATTTCTGAGCAGAATCAAATTTAGAAGCGTCAGATTTAAATCCTTTAGATTCTCCTCCTTTGGCAGCTAATTCTTCTTCTAGCGCTTTAGCTCTGTCATCAGATGACATATATGTGAAAGCTACTTTAGCTCCTTGAGCTATGAAATGCTCTGCTATTCCTTTTCCTATTCCTCTGGAAGCCCCAGTGATGATGGCTACTTTACCGTCTAATAAACCCATGATTTGTGCTTAAATATTATTCTGCCGCTAAGGTATAAGATTGGCGTTGCAATGCCTGAGTTTGAGGTTAATTTTTTTCTAACAGCTTAACGTTCTTATTGATTGCTAAATGGGTTCAGTGTGGCCTATTTGATTTTGTAGTAAATTGCTCTAACTAATTAAACCTATCATTATGTATAACTTACAAAAAACGATATTCGCGTTATGCGGTATAGTTCTCGTGTCTATATCTGCTATTCAGGCTCAATTTCAATTCCCAGAAGTAATCCTAGATAGCGATGGATTGGAGCTAGATGCCAGTTGCCAAGTCTCATTTACAGATGAAGTTATAAATACAGAAACGTATAAAGTACACAGAATTGTGGACAATACAGGCCTTATGGGGTCACTTGGTCTTCTGCATGATTTAAGTGTCTTCAATACACCTTTAGAAAATTTTTATGCCAATCAGGGATTTATCATTGAATTCACAGACAATACTGCCATAGTTATGGCATCTCTTCAAGGGAACTCAAATGAGGAAGATAAGTTAACCGCTTATTATAGGTTGGTAAATGGAGGGAATTATGCAGAGACATTAGCGGCTTCAGAAGGTGTGCCTTTCGGTTATAGAAATGACAATAGTTATGATGTGGATTATGAAAATTGGACCTACTATTTAATAGACGATTCAGAGTCATTTTTATACGGAGCCGATAGGTTGGCAGGAACTCAGCTCAATGTGAGTCATGCGCCATCAAACAATTATTACTATTTTCAATTGGGTTTAGGTACTGTTGATGGGGAGTTTGAGCTGGGAGCCACAGGATGGTGTGCTTTAGAAGGAACGCTCGCTATAAACTCTGAGGATGGAGAGAGTCAGGTAGTTATGGAGATAGAAGAGACAGGTGGGTTCGATCATGTTTTAATAGCAGATTATGGTGAGTTAGTTCTAAGGACATACACCATTACAGATGAACAGGGGTATGTGTTTACAGAGGAGATTTACAGAGTGAATCCAGCAAGCTGCCCAGGAGATTATAATCAGGATGGTTTTATTACTTCTTTAGATTTAAGCTTTTTGCTATCAGATTTCGGATGTTTGGTAAACTGCCCTACAGACCTCTCGAGTGACGGAGCCATTTCGGTCGATGATGTTTCTGTTTTCCTAGGGGTGTTTGGAGTAGAGTGCACTGATTAATCTAAAGGGTAGTGTTTAATTCCTATAGATAACTCAAGCTCTTTAGTGTGCACAAACTAAATTGAGAGCACACTGGTTGAATTTACGTTTTTGGATATAGAAACTGTTTATTGACGAGGTCGTTCTTTACTGTTGGTTTTTTATAACACCGATCTCTTCCAGTAATCAGTTTGATTTTTTAATGATGGCTTCCATTTCTTTCATCAGGTGAATGATATTGGCATACTCGTGAATATGTGCAGGCCTAAAGTTAGTAGGGAATATCACTACGGCTTCTCCACTTGATTCAATATGAGAGATGTTACTTTTATGAAGGAACTCTAAGAACTGAGGGGTAAAGAATTCATCAGCATCTTTCTTGTCTTCTACTTTAACCGTAAAGTCTTCAGAAAACCCGTAGTAAGAAATGTAGTCTATGTCTTTGTGAGCAGAAAAATCTAGATACTTGTCCAGGAATTCTTTTCTTTCAATAGTAAATTTCGGGATTTTAAAAGGGAGCTTTATAAGACCTAGAGTAGAGGTGTACTCTCTGTAGGCCATGTAGGCGCCTTCTTCAAAAGTAAGGTCTGTTATTTCTAGCCAGATTTCCCCTTGCTCATTACGAATACAGTTCCGCTTAAATTCAATAGCCCGTGATTTAAAGAAGTAAAAAGGAAGGTAATCCTCTGTTTGACCTATTGGTTCTGTTTCATAATTCCAATTTAACTGTTCTGCTATTTCTTTTATGCTCTTTTCTCTCTTGGTCATTCTGTGAGTAGAAGTGGTAAGCAGCTTGAGTCCCATTTTATGATTGGTAGAAGAAATGTGGTTTTCAAGACCTTGAATTTCCACTTTTCCACCGTTTTCTGAATGAAGTTTTTGGAATTCGTAAACCTTTTCTAAAGTAGATAAATCGACTAACCTGGCTTCGGAAAAGTCAATAGTTATATCTGCAGATTTAGGAATTGTACTCAGCAGATTATTCATTTTAATGGCTCCTAAAAAGTTGGCTATCCCTTTTATTTTAAGCTCATAACCTCCACCATCTTTTGGAACCAGAAGTGATCCAGAGTTGAATACCATTTGAATAAAGCGTTGAGTAGGAACTCTGGCCAGGAGTAAATGCGTAATAGCGGTTATCAATAGTCCTCCGAATATTCCAGCCAATAGACCATTGTAAAGCGTAATAAACAAAGTTCCTGCGAAGAATATGAACTGCTCAATTCCTTGATCTAAAACCTGTTTAAATACTTTAGGTGAAGCCAGTTTATAGCCTGTGAATACTAATATAACAGCTAATGCCGCGTATGGAATCGGGAGTTTGTAAGGAGCGGGAGGAAGAACAATCGCCATCACTAAAATGGTCATGAAAATTCCGTGGTAAAGGTTAGACCATTTTGTTTTAGCGTTATTCTGAACATTTACAGTACTTCTAACTATTACCGTAATAATGGGTAAACCTCCCAGCATTCCTGAAACGGCAGAACTCAATCCTACAGCAACCAAATCTTTGTCGAAATTGGTTTTTCTTCTATATGGGTCAATTTTATCTACTGCTTTCCCCATAGCCAATGATTGTATGGAAGCTATCATGGTTATCCCTGTCACAGAAGTCCAGAAGGTGCTCGTTCCGATCATCGAGAAATCTGGAAATATTAAGAGTTCTTCAATTTTGGTAGGGATGTTCACTAATAGATTGTCTCCTGCAAATTTTCCAAAGAGATTCATCACAGATGAGTCTTGATTAACGAAACCAAACGCGATGGCAAAGGGAACCGAGATCAATAAAACCCACATAGGAGCGGGGATGAACTTGAATAAATTATAGCCTATTCTATATTGGAATATCATAATTAGTAAACCTGAGATAGATATTATAGCTACCCAAGGATTGATATTGTCTAGATGGGTTAGGAAATCTGCGAGTTGTGCTATAGGCTTTTCAGCAGTAGATTTCTTTCCGATAAAAGCTACATGGATTTGCTGCGCAAAGATAATAATACCAATGGCTGCCATGATTCCATTAATTACCGAAGAGTGAATAAACTCCGCGAACTTCCCGAGTTTTAAAAACCCTAAAACGACTTGAATCAACCCTGAAACTACTATTGCGGCCAATACATAATTCAGTCGCTGTGGGTCTTCCCCCCAAGCGGCTAACGAACTAACGATAATGGCAATCAATCCAGCTGCAGGACCGTTGATAGCTAAATGACTTCCTCTAAAAAAAGTAGTAACCACTCCACCGACAACCACAGCTATAATACCTGCCATAGGCGGAACCCCAGAAGCCAAAGCAATTCCCAAGGCCAAAGGCAAAGCCACGAAGGACACGCTGAGTGCTGCTAAAACATCACTTTGCCAGTTTTCTTTTAGCCCTTTAAGACCAGTTTGTGGGATTTTCCGCATAAGGTGCAAGAAACGTCTTTTGAGTCACATAAGAAAATAAGAGTTCGGTAAACGAAAGTGGACTTACCCTATGAAGGTTGTTAATAGTAAAGGAGTGCTTTCTTCTGAATTGAATAGTTTGAAAATATTCCCATCCATGAAACCTGTGGGGGAGGAGCTGCTTTGGTATTTCTGCTGTACATAAAACGAACTCGCTGCGCTAGAGGTATAGAAAGACACGAAAAAGGGGTAGCCCAATAGCTACCCCTTCTCTATTCTTAACGGTATGTTTGTTTTCATTTATTTGAAATCAACACTTCTGTTTCCCTCATGCCTAAACTTGACTGATTCTTTCATTACATTTTTTTTGTGCAGCGCTAATGCAGCACTTGATAAATAGCATTATGAAGCTTTTATCTCTTCCATATCTGTTATTAATTCATCCAGTTTATTAAATATTCGGCCGTACATTAACTTCACATCAAAATCATAAATTTTGTCACCGAATTTTATAAGTACTACAGTTATAATTATGATGGCAAGGACTCCGTACATGGGTAATCCAAAAACTAGAAGGGTGTTAGGATGATTGGCTACAATATCTGCTACAAAGTTTTCTCCTGGAATAGACCCGCCAAAACCGCCCAACCAAAACCCAAGTATTATTGATAAGAAAAAAGCGGGGTACATAAATTTAGCAAACTTTCGGTTCATGGCCACTTGCTCTTTCATCCAGCTATCAAAGGACTTTAAGTAATGAAAGCTATTTTCGGTTTTGTCAATTTCTCCCAAGCCTTTCCAGACTTTATAATTGACAATAGCCAATAAATTTAGTAAAACAAACATGCCTATTCCCAAGTAAGGGATTTCGTTTAAATAGGTAAATCCTAGTGCAAAAAAGGCGCCTATAACTAGTCCTATTAAGTTTTTTCTAAACCTATTATTAAACTTGTCGATAATGTGTGTAGATTTTTGATTGTAAAGGTCATTCAGTTTTGGAGCAACAAGTGCATCACTTTTTAAAAAACCTTGTTTCCATATTGTTTCAATTGAATTTTCCATCTAATAATTTTTTTAAACGTTGTTTAATTCTTTTAATTCGAACACCAATGTTATTTGGATTGGTGCCAATAATGTCTGCAATTTCTTGGTAAGATTTTTCTTCTAGATAAAGTAAAATGACTGCTCTATCAACTTCAGATAAATGCTTAATGGCATCATAAAGTTGATTTAAAGGCTCATCAGCAAACGCCCGACTATCTTCTGTTACTTCTGTCGGTAAAGCATCAGAAACGAAATGCTGAGGATCATTTTTGTTTTTCTTTAGTAAAGTCAAACATACATTCAGTGATAACCTATACACCCAAGTAGACCATTCAGATTCTTCTTTGAAATTATCTTTGCTTTTCCAAATCTGTAAACACACTTCTTGGTAATAGTCTTCAAAATCTTCTTGACTATCTGTGTATGCCCTGCATATCTTAATGATAATTCCGGCATGGGGTAAAATTGATATGGTATAAAAATCGATACTCACTATTGTTTATCTTAGTTAGTGGCTAAACTTTTAAATTATTACACCTTAGGTGAAAATGTTTTTTGAAAAAGTGTTTTATCACCTTCTTTTCTGATAAGGAAATATTTCGTGGATGACATTGTCTATCAATGATAGGGAGGACATTCTCACTAGCGCAGACGTATCGTCTGTGACTTCTACTAAAATACAATTTTCACGTATTTGGTCTTATAGACCCCAATTGATTTGAAACCTAATTGAGTCAGAAACAATCGCTGCAGAATCATTGACTATTTGACTTATCAGAACATAATTTTCTTGAGAATTTTTATTTGTTTGATTTCCAACAAACACAACACTATTCTCTTCTTTAAAATCATATGAAGCGACCTCATGCAAAGAATTGTTGTCACTTATTTGGAATACTTTTAAAGTAGTATTGAAGTATGGCGGACTTGCTGAAAAAATCTCAACTTTAAAAGTATCCTTAACAGTTCTATTAAAGTCTGGACTTGAAATGTAAAAATGTCTTCCTTCACTATTTGAATACTCATGATTTTCGAGATAGTTTAGGACAAATCGCGGCTCGTTGTTAGCTATATTATAAAAAACATATTGATACAACCGATTATCTAAATCAAAAATCAATGCCTGTTCTTTAGATGAAGAAGAGAAATCTTTAACTAATGATTTATAGGGCTCAAATTCAGAAGAGACATAAAACTCATTCAGCTCTTTTTTAAGAGTAGAATAATCATTTTCATCAGCCCTATCTATATTGCAACTCGTTAGAAAAGTTAAAGTAACACAGAATTTAATTTTCCAATTCATAATTTCTACAATTTATTAATGAAATGAACTTGAACCAAAACAGGCTGGCACTGTTTGGCCAGCTATCAGAATTATGTCCGTGGTCTCCATTTTTGGACTTAACCTCTATCAGAAAGGAGTACGAATATTAAGTCCTAAAAACTGAATAAACCCCTAAGAATGTACTATTAACCTAGTATTAGAATCCAGCATTAATAATTAATAACTCATAATTAACCATTCATAATTAACCATTAAGACTAAATCAAATCTGCAGCTTCAGCTATTAGCTCAGCTATATCTTTAACTTCTACCTCTTCTTCTTTATTGAAGTTCTTCACACCGTCTGTCATCATGGTATTACAGAATGGACATCCTGTGGCTATGATGTTTGGTTTTACCGCTAGCGCATCTTCAGTTCTTTCTACGTTTACCTCTTTGTTTCCGGGCTCAGCTTCTTTGAACATTTGAGCTCCACCTGCACCACAGCATAGGCCTTTTGCTTTGCAACGCTTCATCTCTACCAACTCAGCGTCTAGTTTCATAAGCGCCTCTCTGGGTGCTTCATAGATATCATTAGCTCTCCCTAGATAACAGGGGTCATGGAAGGTTATTTTCTTTCCTTTGAATGACTTTCCATCGGCTATGACCAGTTTACCGTCTTTGATCAAATCATTGATAAACTGGGTGTGGTGAATCACGTTATAGTTTCCGCCTAACTCTGGATATTCGTTTTTTATGGTGTTAAAGCAATGCGGACATCCAGTAACTATGTTCTTTACATCATATCCGTTAAGCACCATAATATTCTGTGCGGCTTGCATTTGGAAAAGAAATTCATTCCCAGCTCTTTTAGCGGGATCACCTGAACAGCTTTCTTCTGCACCCAGTACGGCAAATTTCACATTCGCTTTCGCTAGAATTTTAACGATAGCTTTAGTAATTCTCTTAGCTCTGTCATCAAAACTTCCAGAACATCCTACCCAGAACAATACTTCAGGGACTTCACCAGATGCTATCATTTGGGCCATAGTAGGCACGTGTATAGGAGTACTCATTTTCTTTTCTCTTTTAATTCAATTCATCAATCCACTTCCCTCTGTCTGCGGCAGGAAATGCCCAAGGAGCACCATTGTTTTCTACATTGTTAAACATAGAGGTAATGCTGTCTGGCGACTTAGACTCTTCCATTATTAAATACCTTCTCATATTCATGATGATATCTAGTGGGTCTATATTTATAGGGCAGGCGTCTACACATGCGTTACAAGTGGTACACGCCCACAGTTCTTCTTCTGTTATATAGTTTCCTAGCAGAGAGATTCCGTCTTCAATAGGTTTTCCTGCTTTATCTAGATTTTTACCTACTTCTTCTATTCTATCTCTGGTGTCCATCATTACCTTTCTAGGAGAAAGGAGTTTTCCAGTTTGATTCGCGGGACAGTTATCTGTACATCTTCCACATTCTGTGCAACTGTACGCATCTAATAAATTTTTCCAGTTAAGATCAGTTACATCTTTAACACCAAATCTTTCTGGTGGACCTGCGTCTACTGCTGGTTCTGGTGGCGTTGCAAAAGGGTCTCCGCCCATCATTAAATCCACTTCTTTCTTCACTGCAGCCATATTGTCTAGTTGGCCTTTAGGCTTAAGATTAGAATAGTAAGTGTTAGGGAAGGCTAGCATAATGTGGAAATGCTTAGAGTAAGGCACGTAGTTTAAGAATATCAATATTCCTGTAATGTGCGCCCACCAAAATATCCTTTCAAAAGTGATAAGCGTTCCTGTTTCAAACCCGTCAAAGAAAGGAACTAAAAACTTACTAATAGGGAAGGAGCCAGCCACCATATAATGGTCTGCACCTCTTAGTTGCAGAATCTGGTCACAAGCGTTCATTTTTAGTAACGCTCCCATAAGTATTACCTCTATTACTAATATGAGGTTTCCATCTAGTTTGGGCCAGCCTTTCATTTCTGGCATTTTGAATCTTTTTATAGAACTAATATTCCTTCTGTAGAGAAAAACTAGACAAGCTATAATTACCAGTACAGCTAAAATTTCGAAAAAGCCGATTAAGAAATTATAGAAGCCACCTAGATAAGGAGCGAAGAACCTGTGCTCCCCGGTGAATCCATCTATGACTATTTCTAAAACTTCAATATTAATTAGGACGAATCCGATGTAAATCAATATGTGGAAGAATCCTGCTACAGGTCTAACAACCATTTTGGACTGTCCCATAGCTACCTTAGCCATAGTTTTCCATCTTTTAGCCTTATTGTCTTTGATCTCTAGTGGTTTACCTAGAAATATATTTCTTCTAATCTGTTTTATCTTAAAAGCGAAGATACCTGCGCCAGTTAGAAACAGAAGTGTAAATATGATTTGTGGAATCATAGGTCTAGGTTATTTTTCTTCTTTGATTAATTCTAGAATTCGTTCTTCTTCTCTGGCAGAGAAGCCATTTCTGTCTTTTCTTCCAATAACAGAAAACCCAAGGTACTTTTTAGGATTGGTGTAAATGTCATTTAATAGATACTGTAACTCTTGGTTCGTCTGTTCGATTTCTACGATTAATGAGTCTGAGTTTAAGACTTGAGCTAAAGAACCATCTCCATTATTAATTTTATCGGTAATCTCTGCGAGCTCACCCATGGTCTGATTTAGACCGTAAATAATGGTAGCGAATTCTATTTGAGCCAGCGTATCTGAGATGCTGGCAAAGTTGTTTATAATCGTATCTAGCGCTCCGCTGTTCTCTTTGAAGGTTCCCGTAATGTCTTCTACATTTGACATAACTGCTCCGAAAGCATCTCTGTTCTCTTCTACCATACCGTCCACTCTATTGAAAGTAGCTTCTAGCGTACTCATCGATCTCTGTATAGACTCGAAAATAAGAGGAAGACCCTGTGTGGCATCATCTTCGAAAATGGCGCTTACACTTTGCACTACATTGTCTACACTTCCTACTAATTTCTCTATACTTTGCTTAAGTGGCTCTAGCTCTGCGGTTACTTGCTCGGCTATATCTTGTTGGATAGACGCCTCTAGCATACTCCCTTCTTCAGCGGGTTTCATGGAGTCTCCTAGCTTTAGCTCTATAACCTTGGAACTTAAAATACTTCCGCCTATTTCTGCTATGGTGTTATTAGGAATAAAAAGATCTGGGTTGTCTACGGTGAATTCTATTCGCCATCCAGCCTCAGAATTACCCATAGAGTCTACATATAATGCTATATTTTTAACTCGCCCTACTTTATTTCCTTGGTAAACCACAGAGCTGCTTACTGCTAATCCTGCCGTGTTTTTATAAATGGAGTAATACCCTGCTTCACCAGAAGAGAATAGATTCACTCCTTTTAAATAGTTCATTCCCCAGACTCCGCCTACTAAGGCCACCAGCACTACTAATCCTATTTTAACTTCTTTAGACATTTATTTTTTTTCCATTCCTAGGGCTTCTCTCAAGTCTAGGCGTTTATTTCCGTTAAAAGCTATAATAAAAGCATCTTCATATCCTAAATCTCTGATTTCTGCCTGTAACGCCTTGGCTATATCATAATTAGAGGATCTTCCTGTGGTGTATTTATAAAGCCCGTTGCTAATATACTCATCCACCTCTGTAAGACCTTTAAAGTTTTCTGGTTTTATCTCCACAGGTTGACTATTAGTAGAGAGCTGTATTCGGTAATTTAACCCCTTAACACCATCTTTACTAGTATCTTTATTCTTTTTATTTTTCTCTTTTTTGGTCTCTTTAGAAGTTTCCAACACTGTTTCCACAGTGGGTGCTATTACTTCTGTTTTAGGTTCTAATTTCACGATTTCCTGCGAGAAAGTTACCCCTTCTATCTCACTTTTATATTCTCTAAAAGCTCGATAAAGAGCAGAGGCCATATAGTCCTGACCATTAGTAGAGTGTAAGAAATTTTCTTCCTCTTTATTTGTCAAGAATCCAAGTTCAACCAAGCAACTAGGCATAGTGGTATATGAAATAACATAATACCCAGCCTGTTTAACTCCTCGGTCTCTTCTTTTCACTCGTTCTCTAAACTGATCTTGTATTTTCTTAGAAAGGTTTAAACTTTGGTTCAGAAACACATTCTGTCTCATGGAAAGTTTAATATACGTATCAGGGTCTTTTGGGTCGAATCCTTTATAATTTTCTTCGTAGTTGTCCTCTAAAAAGATAGATTGGTTTTCTCTAATGGCTGTTTGTAAACTGGCCTCAGATTTATGCATTCCCATCACGAAGGTCTCTGTTCCATAGGCAGCAGGGCTAGCAGCGTTGCAATGCACAGAGATAAATAAATCAGCTTGAGCTCTATTAGCTATAGATACTCTTTCTCTCAAGGCTAAGAATGTATCTGTATTTCTGGTATAGATAACTTGAACGTCTTTATGATTGTCTTCTATAAATTTACCTAATTGCAACGCTACGTCTAAAGAAATATCTTTTTCAGTTTTTTTCTTAGTCTTAGTTCCTAGATTACCAGAATCTTTTCCTCCATGACCGGCATCTATAACCACTACTTTCACAGTGTTACCAGAGGAGTATGGTGAAGAAGTATATGACATTAGAATTACTGCAGACGCAAGAATTCCTAGAACTATACGTTTACTCCAATGTGAATTGTTCAGAAAAGCACTCATGACTTATATGTTTAAATCTTGTTTATATAGCTTTGCAGGCACTTTTAGTAGCTTGCACAAATTTACCAGTCATAGATGTTAGGAAGGTATACATATTACGAGTTTATAACGAAGAAGCTGTTCATTCTTTGCGGTCTTCTCGTGGGGTTTGTTTCGGTTCAATCTCAAACCTTAGAACTGACTGACTCCCTTAATAACGAACTAATAGTGATAGATAGTACAGTGGTTACTCTAGATACGCTTAGTTCGGATTTACAGTATCCTATTTTCTATGATGCTAATGACTCAATCATATTTGATGCCAGAAACAATAGAGTATTGCTTTATGGGACAGCTATAATCAAGTATGATGACATAGAATTGACCTCAGATTTTATTTCTTATGATTTTGCTTCTAGCGTTGTCAGCGCTAAGGGTTTACCAGATAGTTTAGGGGTGCTTCAAGGGAACCCTGTTTTTAAGCAAGGAAGCGATACTTATAAGCCTGACTCTATGAGTTTCAATTTCTCAAACGAAAAAGCTTACATCAGTAATGTAGTGACGCAAAACGGTGAGTTTTACTTGCATTCTGCCCATACAAAAAGACGAAGTGCAGAGAAAATATATTTAGGGAAAACAAAGATTACCACGTGCGACAAGCCTAATCCGCATTTTCATTTTCATGTAAAAAAAGCAGCACTTGTAAAAAATGAAAAAGGAAGTAAAATAGTGTCTGGTCCTGTGGTTCTGAAGTTTAGGAAGATCCCTACACCTTTGGCTCTTCCGTTTGGTTGGTTTCCTAACAGTGCCGAGAGAAGTAAAGGAATAATAGTTCCGTCCTATGGAAACGCAGAAAGTCTGGGATACTTTTTTAGAGACTTTGGATATTATTATCCCATAAGTGAGTATGTAGATACTAGAGTCCTAGCAGATGTTTATACTCGAGGTAGTTGGGCGTTAAAAAATGTAACAGCTTATAAGAAGAAGTATAGGTATAATGGGCGTTTCAATGTTACCTTTTCTAAGATTAAGAATGGTTTTAAGGAGCTGAACAATTACTCGGAAAATACAGACTTCTTCGTAAGTTGGAGTCATACATTAGATTCTAAAGCCCGGCCTAACTTGAGGTTCTCCGCTAGTGTAAATGCAGGGACAAGTTCTAACTTTAGAAATAACTTCAACTCTAGTCAGGATAATTACTTGGCCAATACATTTAGCTCTAGTGTATCTGTTACTAGAAGTGGGCTTAGTTTTTTCAATGGAAAAATCCCAGCTACTTTAACTGCCAGTGCTAGACATTCCCAAAACACCAGCACGAGAATAGTTTCTTTTACTCTCCCGCAGTTGAGTTTTCAGACCAATAGAATTTATCCTTTTAAATCTAAGCAGTCCAAAACTAGAGGAGCTTTAGGGCAGGCAGTTCAAGGATTCGGATTAACCTACACGGGGAATTACGAAAACAGAGCGACTTTAAGAGAACAAGATATTCGACTGAATGCTTTAGGTGCAGTAGCCAATGATTTTAACTCCGGCCTCAGAAATCAGTTTAGTGCCTCTACCAGTATAAAAGCGGGAGTATTTAGTATTAATCCATCTTTAGGATTTAGCTCGAATATTTACAGAGAAACTTTACGGCTAACTTATGACCAAGAGAATTTAATAGCACAGGAAGACACGATTACTGGGCTAGATGCCTCGTATAACTGGAATGCGTCTATTAATGCTACTACCAAGGCCTTCGGTACGTTTACCTTTAGAAATGGAAAAAACATAAAAGCGATAAGACATACAATTACGCCTTCTGTTGGGTTTAGGTATAGACCTAAAACAGGGAGTAGAGAATTCGGGTTTTTCGGGGATGATGGAGAGGCGGTTAGCTATGACCCACAGCAAATAGGGATCTTTAATTCGGCTACTAATTATAATAATAGCGGTTCTGTTACATTCGGCTTACTGAATAATCTAGAAATGAAAGTGAAGGGAAAAGAATCGGATGATAAGCCGAGAAAAGTTCCTATTATAGACAGAATAAACATTAATACGAGTCGTGATTTTGCTAGAGACTCTATCAACTGGAGTAATCTAGGAATCAGTGCAGGAACTAGAATAGGTTCCAAGTTGAACATTAATTATACTTCATCTTATTCTTTTTATGACAGAAATGAATCGGGGAGTCAGACAAACACGTTCCTGTTAGATTCAGAGAATAAGTTGGCAAGACTGCTTAATATGGGAGGTGGTATTACCGCCACGCTTAGAGGTACAGATTTTAATAAAAAGGATAAAGGAAAAGATGAAAAAATACTTGATGGTCCTGCCGATGATTTAGCCGATGTGCCTGAAGAAGTGAGAGAAGAGATTGATTTGAACAGGAATGATTTTGTAGATTTTTCAGTGCCTTGGAGCGCTAACCTCACTTATACCATTAACAGACGAAACATCTTTGATTCTGATCTACAAAGAGACACAGTAGCTATAACACAAAGTATACTGGCGAGAGGAGATCTTACGATCTTCGAGAAATGGAAAATAGGATATACTACTGGTTATGATCTTCAAGCCGAAAAAGGAAATAGGCTTACACCTACTACATTATCTCTATTCTGGGATTTGCACTGCTGGGAATTTAAGTTCGATTACATTCCTATAGGAGTTAGAAAGAGTTTTACTGTTCAGATAAACGTAAAAGCAGCTGCGCTTAAGGATTTAAAAATTATGCATCGAGGAACCTTCGGGAATGAGAACGGTCTGAGGTAACAAAGCATCAAATTTTCCTATTTTAATCTTCTGCTAAACTAAAAAGCACTCAGAAATCCCATCTTTCTTTCTGCATAATCAGCACATAGACGTAGCTTTGTACCAAATTTAGACCCACATGATTCAGCTCGGAAAATTCAATGATTTAAAGGTAAGTAAAGCAGAGGATTCTGGTTACACCTTAATAGATGACGAAGGAACTGAAATATTTCTACCATCTGAAAAAACAGATAAGGAATTAGAAGAAGGAGCTACCGTAAGTGTATTCGTCTATCCTGGAATACTAGGAGCTAAGAAAGCTACGCTCAAAAAGCCGCTTATAGCGCTTGGGGAATTTGCTTTTCTTACTGTAAGTAGCACAGATGAGCAGGGTGTTTATGTAGATTGGGGAATGGAGAAAGATTTGCTAATTCCACCTAAGCAGGAGGGAGAGCGAATGGAAGAAGGTGAAAGCTACATTATCTTTATGTATCAAGATAGAGAATCTGGAAAGCTTTATGGAAGTAATAAAATAGAGAAAAGACTGTCTAACGATGACCTTACGATAGAAGAAGGTGAGGAGGTAGATGTAATGGTGCAGCGTGAATCAGATATGGGATTTGCTGTAATAGTGAACCACAGACACAGAGGACTAGTTTTCGAAAATGAAGTGTTCCAAGATTTACATGTTGGAGATACGATGAAGGGATATGTAAAGAAAATCCAACCAGAAAACAGGTTAGATATTACTATTCGACCTATGGGTTATAGAAATACAGTCGACCCAGATGTACAAACTGTGCTCAACGCATTAGAAGACAGTCAAGGAGTTTTGCCTCTTACAGATAAAAGCAAGCCTGACCTTATCATGGTAGAATTAAACATGAGTAAAAAGGCCTTTAAAAGAGCTATAGGTTCTCTTTATAAAGAGAGAAAGATCGAGATTAAGGAAGATGGGATTCGCCTTATTTAATTCGAGATTCTAATACGACTTAAGTCGAAAGTCTTCTTTATTCTAATACTGGGTTAGTCTAGAGTCTGCTTGATTCAAATACTGGGTTAGTCGAAAGTCGGCTGGATGCTAATACTAGCTAAGTCGAAAGTTGGCCTTATTCTAATAGTAGTTTAGTCTATAGTCTGCTTTATTCTAATACTAGCTTAGTCGAAAGTCTAGGGTAAGAGAAATGCTTAAGCCGTTATTTATCAAGGTGAAGGTGGTTGTGTTTTTGCTTTGGACTCTCGACTTTTGACTAAAACAGCGAAGCTGTGACTCTCGACTAAATTAGTATTAGCATCTAGAATTAATAATTCATCATTAACCATTAATAATTAACTCCCTACCAATCTATCGGAAAGTAATCCTTTAAGAATTTTCCACACCAGTGTTTTCCGGTATTGATGCCATTTAATAGCGGGTCCATTACTCTGGCTGCTCCGTCTACTATGTCTAACGGTGGCTGGAAATCATGCACTTCTTCTTTGTGCTTAGAGAGCTCTGCAGGATCTTCATCTGTCACCCAACCCGTATCTACAGCATTCATGTAAATTCCATGTTTGGCTAGACCAGATGCTGAAGTATGAGTCAGCATGTTAAGAGCCGCCTTAGCCATATTGGTGTGTGGATGCCTGTCTTCCTTTTTGAATCGGTGGAACTTCCCTTCCATAGCACTCACGTTAATGATATGCTTCATTCCAGTTTCCTCATTTTTCATGAGCGCACTAAGTCTATTGCAAAGCACAAAAGGAGCTACCGCATTCACCAATTGAACCTCTACCATCTCTGGAGTTTCTATTTCTCCAAGTTTCAGTCTCCAGCTATTCGTTTTTCTAAGATCCACCTGCTGTAAGTCAGCATCCAACTCTCCTTCAGGAAATACTTCGTTAGTAGTCAAGCTATTATCGAAGCTATACGGAATCTGAGAAAGCTTGGCCGACTGTCTGAGGCCTATTCCCGGTTCAGGAGCGTGCCAACTGACAGGAAGCATATTGTTCTTTGTCGAAACTTTAGGAGCTATAGCATCCAGTTCGCTCAGGCAGTGGTGGTGGTCTTTAAGCGTTTCTTTGGCAAAAGGAGGGAGCGCCTCAGCCTGAAGTTCTTCATTGGGCATCAGGTGCGCATAAAAACCAGCAGGTCTTCTTACGGTTTGTGCGGCATTGTTAATGAGGATGTCTAAGCGCTCGTATTTCTGTTCTATAAAATTGCAGAAAATCTCCACACTCGGAATGTGTCTGAGGTCCAGCCCATGGATTTTTAATCGGTGACCCCATTCCTGAAAGTCAGCTTCCTTAGCATAACGCAGCGCAGAATCTACAGGGAATCTAGTAGTAGCTACCACAGTGGCTCCAGAACGCAGCAACATTAACACTATGTGATATCCTATTTTTAAACGAGAACCAGTAACCACAGCTACTTGGTCTGTTAAATCGGCTTCTTGGAATCTTTTTAGGTAATTAAACTCTCCGCACTCAGGGCACATCGTGTCATAGAAATGATGCAGCTTGGTGTATTCCTTTTTACACACATAGCAGTTTCTAGCAGAGGAAAGTTCAGGAGAGTCATGTTCTTCTGAGGCTGCATTTAATATCAACTGTGGCGCTTCGAAAATAGAAGCTTCTCTAGCACTTCTAATTCCAGTTTCTTTTCTGGCGTGTTTGTCGCGCTCTTGATTTTTTCTCTTGGCTGCCTTTTTACCGTCTTTTCTTCTTCTATCAAACTCTTCCTTGCTCGGTCTAGAAAGTTTTCCGGCTGCCATCATAAGAGCCTCCCGTTGTTCACGCGGAAGCTCAAAAAGCAGATTGGTGTCTGCCAACAGTTTTTCCAGAGTAGAAATAGTAGAATTTACTTCCTCTGAATTGACGCTATTTGGTTTTTCTTCTGACACTTGTTTTAAGCGGTGCAAAGATAGTGCGGGTGAATTGACAATTGACAATTGGCAATTGAAAATTTGAGGGGTGGCTTTTAGTTTGGTTTTTGAATGTTTCCCTAATCATTCTCACCTTCCCGCGACCCCAGCCACTTCGACAAAAAGCACTTCGACAAGAGCTCAGCATACCACTCAGTGCAGCGCCTAAAGGGCGCGCTGATCCACTTGCAGAGAAAAGGGAATAGTTCCACCATAATAAATTTGTTCACGATGCTTGAGCCATTTCAGGTGACCGAGTGTTTCGGCTCTGCCGAAATGTATCGAAGGCCCGACTTACCAGCACAAAAAAAAGCCAAGGAAACATTGTTTCCTTGGCTTTTATATTGTCTGACTAGACTAGTGTTTTACTTTCCTTGAATTATAAAAGGAAGCGCTTTACCGTCAGTAGAAAGATACTGGGGAACTTGCGCTCCACCTTCTCTCCATGCATCTATTTCTAATTTTCTTAGAATAGACTTCGTTAAATCTCTTGACTCTAATCTGTATGCTTCCGCTCTACCGGCAGCTTCTATTACTACAGAAGCAGAATCTCCACGAGCAGTTTGGATTTTAGCATTGGCTAAATACGTTTGCTCTAGCTCTTTTTTCTGAGCCAATTGGTTTTTCTGATCTTGTTCCTGCTTGTCTTCTATGGCCTTCTTGATAATCTGAGGTAAATCCACATCAGCGATCTCTATGAAGGTCACATTCACACGGTAATCATTCAGTCTAGTTTCTATAAGGCTCTGAATTTCTACCTCCATCTCATCTCTTTTAGTAGAGTAAAGCTCTTCAGCATCATACTTACCAGCTACATCCTTAATAGCACCTTTAGCAGTAGGTGTAACTATATTCTGATCCCATCTACCATCATCTCCTTTTTCAGAATACATCCATCCACCAGCACCTTTTCTTAGCTGGTAGTTTACAGAACAATCTATGACAACTGTAAGACCATTTTTGTCTAATACTTCCTGCTCAAAAGGCATCGTTTTCTCCTGAACGCTCATAGTTATGAAATCATTCCACGGGAAAATGAAGTGACGACCTTCACCATAAACAGTTACCTGGTCGATACCCTTACCTGGACCGTACTGGATAAATTGGAATCCTTCATGACCACCTGGCGTTTTCTGCCATGACGTTAGCATGATGATTACGAATATGGCTAAGACTACCAGTCCGGCTATCTTTTTACCATTTAGCTCAGGGAGTTCAACCCTATCAAAATTATTACTCATGTTTTAAATACTTATTTAACTGATTTGAATTTTATTATAGCTTCATAAACTAAATAGCCTAGAGCCAACGAAAGTAGAACAAAAAGTATTCTAGGCATTCCACCAGACCTCATAATCATTACCACTGAAAAAAACAGGGCGGTTCCTATAATGATTAAGCTGAGGACTAACATTCCTACTTTTCTGTTTTGGAGTTGTCTCTTTTCTTTAAGAGGGACGAAGGTTTCTTCGTCAAGATGGTCATCTGTTTCTTGCATAATTTAGTTTTCATGTATCTGCCTATGAAGGTAATAAATTTTCTCTAGCGTTGCAATGTTATTGTTATCACATCACACTCCTTTTAAGATTAATTTTGAGCTATGAAGAAAATCATCAATTCTCCAAAAGCTCCTGCACCCATAGGACCGTATTCTCAAGCGGTGAAGGTAGACAATACCCTTTACCTAAGTGGCCAAATAGCTATAAATGCTGCTACTGGAAGCATGGTGAATGATAGCATAGAAAACGAGACCAGGCAAGTTATGGAAAACATAGGCCATGTGTTAGAAGCAGCGGGCATGGATTTCACCAATGTCTTTAAGTGTTCTATCTTCTTAAAAGACATGGATAATTTCTCTGCAGTAAATGAAGTGTATGGTTCTTATTTCTCTTCTGATTTTCCAGCCAGAGAATGTGTACAAGTGGCCAAATTGCCCAAAAATGTAAATGTGGAAATTACAGCTCTAGCGGCTGATAAATAAGTAAATATGGCGTTTTTTAAAAAAATTATAGGTTACTTAAACATCTTTAGTATGTTTAAGAAAAGCGAGAAAGTAGAAGGTAAAGACAATGTAAGTCTGAAGATGATGCACGGAATGAACAGAATAAGCATTTTCATGTTTCTGTTCTGTGTGATTATGATGCTTTACAAATTCTGTTAAGCTTCTTTTAAGCTCAGCTGAATTCGTTTTCGCTCTAAGTCTATTTCTGTTACTCTAACAAGCACCTCTTGATCTAGGTGCAGCACTTCAGAAGGGTCCTCTATGTACCTGTCTGCCATTTGTGATTTATGAATCAGGCCGTTTTCTTTAAGCCCTAAATCCACAAAAGCACCGAACTTAGTAAGGTTAGTAACCTTTCCAGGTAGCTTCATTCCAGTTCTTAAGTCTGAAATAGTTTTGATGGACTCCTCGAATTGCATTGTTTTAGCCGCTCCCCGAATATCTAGGCCTGGCTTTTTAAGTTCATCTACGATGTCAGTAAGTGTAGGCAATCCTATTTTTTCTGAAACAAACTCTTGTGGTTTTACTGATTTTAATAATTCAGGATCTCCTACGAATTTATCCAAAGCCACATTGATCTTTTTAGCCATTTGCTTTACCACTGCATACGACTCTGGATGCACCCCAGTATTGTCTAAGGCATTTTCTCCATTTTTAATTCTTAGAAACCCAGCAGCCTGCTCATAGGCTTTAGCCCCTAAGCCTTTCACTTTTAAGAGTTCTTTTCTGGATTTAAATCGACCGTGGCTATCTCTGTGTGATTTTATACTCCGAGCTAGTTTAGGGCCTATCCCAGAAACATACTGGAGCAGGTGTTCACTAGCTGTATTGAGGTTGACGCCTACTTTATTTACCGCAAAGCTTACGGTGTTTGTCAAGCTGTCCTTAAGCTTAGTTTGGTCTACATCATGCTGGTACTGACCTACGCCTATACTTTTAGGGTCTATTTTCACGAGCTCCGCCAGCGGGTCTATAAGTCTTCTGCCTATAGAAATAGCTCCACGTACGGTTATGTCTAAATCAGGAAATTCATTTCTTCCAGCCTCAGAGGCTGAATAAATAGAGGCTCCAGATTCACTAATTAGATAAACTTCTATTTTGGTGTCGCTTGGCAATATAGATTTTATAAAAGACTCTGTTTCTCTCCCTGCAGTTCCGTTTCCTATGGCTATGGCTTCTATGTGGTGTTTCTTTATTCTATCTAAAATGTACGACTTGGTGTCAGCAGTTTTATGAGCAGGAGGATGCGGAAACACTGTAGTATGTTCTAGAATGTTGGTGTTTTTATCTAAGACAGCCACTTTACATCCAGACCTAAATCCTGGGTCTAACGCTATAGTTGGTTTCGGTCCTAAAGGAGAGGCGAGTAATAACTGACTAAGGTTTTTAGAAAATATAGAAATGGCTTCTGCATCTGCTTTTTCCTTGGCTCCTGTTCTAATCTCAGATTCTAAACTGGGAGAGAGGAGCCGCTTTAGTGAATCAGCTGCCGCTAATTTTATTTGTTCAGCTGCCGAACCTTGAGATTTGATAAATATTCGTTCTAGTTTTTGCAGCGCGAATTCTGAGTCTATGCTAATCTTAACTTTTAAGTGCCCTTCTTTTTCTGCTCTAGTAATAGCCATGTATCTGTGGCCGGGAACGCGTTTTATGGGTTGGCTGAAATCAAAGTAATCTTTGTATTTCTGTGCTTCAGCTTCTTTTTTCTTAACCAGTTTAGAAGCAATTATACCTTGGTTTTCAAAGAGTCTTCTTACTTGGTTTCTGGCATAGGCACTTTCGTTAATCCATTCTGCTATGATATCTCTAGCTCCTGTTAGGGCGTCTTCAGCGGTGAGACCATTCTTAGCGTATCGTTCAGATTGGTTGGCAATATCATTTTGCCGCTGTGCCATAATAATTTTGGCCAATGGTTCTAAGCCTAGGGAAATGGCTTTAGAGGCTCGTGTTACTCGCTTTGGTTTATAGGGAAGGTAAAGGTCTTCCAGTTCCTTAGAGTCGAAACAGGCGTTGATTTTTTGGAGCAGAGATGGTTCAGAGATTTCAAGTTCTTTCAGCCTATCTAAAATAGTTTCTTTCCTTTTCAGTACTTCTTTCAGACGTTTGTTTTCATTGTCTATTTTCTCTATTTCTACTTCATTTAGTGTTCCAGTAGCTTCCTTTCTATATCTCGCTATAAAAGGGATAGTAGCGCCATCATCTAATAATTTGACGACAGCTTTTACTGAATTTTCATTGATTTGAAGCGTAGAGGAAATGAGTTTTATCACTGTGACAGTTGTTGAAAATGAAAAGTTAAAATTAGCATTGCAACGCTAATGTATTCAAACCAAAACGTAAACTTATTTACAATCTGAAACCACTGAATAGATCGATTTTTCATCTAAAACATTCCGTCTCGTGGAATCGGCCTGTTTCGTCTAGAGACTAGTTGGTAAATCCAAAAAGCCCGCACAGAATCTTACTGGACCAAATCTTCAATTGTACTGATTGGTTAATGAGAAAGGCTCTTATTTTATTTTCCTTAATTTACTTCTCTTCCTATCGAAGTTTCCGAAGTAGGCTAGGTTAATTTCTGGTCCACCATTTAGTTTAGAGCTAGTTCTAAGGTTGCTAATATTTACATCGTAGGATACCGAAAGGCGAAATTGTCTTTTGTATTCATAACCAAGCAGAGCTATAACGGCATCTCTATACCGGTAAAACACTCCAGCGGTAATCGCTGAGCTGGTGCTGAAGTTCGTGTATTTAGAATCGTAGTTAAATCTATAACTGGCATCCATTCCTACAGTTCCAGAGAGCGCAGCTAAACTTTGATTTTGGACTAATGCATAATATCTATACATCATAAATCCACGGGTCTGCTGCCCTTGAAAATAGAATTGAGCTAAAGTAGGAAGAGCATCTTCACCGTTTTCTAAAACGGTTTGTTTTTGGTAATAATGATGTAGCGCTACTCCTGATTTCCAGAAGAGTTTTCTGGGGTTTTTATTTGTAAATTCTACTCCGAACCCTGCGTCTAAATTTTTATTAGACGTGTTATTGAAGTTTTCTAAAGTCGGGAGAGAAGCATCATAACCTACGCCATTAAACTGAGCATCCCACGCTAGTCCATCGAAGGAGAAGTTTCGTTGGTTATACCCTAGCTCTAGTCCGAATGATAAACTCTTGGTTTTGTTTAGTCTAAGGTGATACGCTCCTAATGCTCTAAATATGGAAGATTTATAGCCAGAAGAGCCCGCCATGTCTGTAACAGCTACTAGTCCAAAACTGGGCTTGTTAATTTTGTTTTTGTTCTTTGACCCAGGATTCCATTCTACACAAAACAAATTGGTTATGAATGGTGTAGAGACTGAGTTCCACTGCCTTTTATGTGAAAGAGTGGCTTTTATATCATCTCCGTAGCTTCCTGTAGAAGCAGGGTTTAATAAACACGACAGATTATGGTATTGGCTAAGAGACACGTCTTGAGCCTTTATTTCAGAATAGAAAAAAGTTAGCATTAAGGATATAGTGAGAAATGATCTCATCTGACTAGTGTAATATCTCCAGAACGAACTATTTCATCCCCATTATTAACTCTTGCTTTTAATTGATAGAAATAAATTCCAGTTGGAGATTTATTTCCTCTGACGTTTCCATCCCACCCATTTTCGGCAGAGTTAGTAGAAAACACTTTGTCTCCCCACCTGTTATAAAGACTAAAATCTAGCTGTACTATTCCTTCACCTCTAACGAATAAGATATCATTCGCCCCATCGTTATTTGGAGAGAAAATATCTGGAATAAAGAGAGACGAAGGGTCGTTTACACAGATCTGAACTGAAGCACTATCTATACATCCACCTTCGTTTTCTACTACTAAAATCACATCATAATAACCGGGTGTGGTATAATTAACGGCAGGGCTAGAGCCATCATAGACTTCAGTTTCTTCATTTCCGAAGGACCATTCCCCTGAAACTGCATTTTGGCTGATATCTATAAATGATACAGGAAGTTCTTCAAATGGTATGCAGTCCAAATTGGGATTTATCGTAAAGTTGGCTGCTATAGGAGAGTATGAAGGAATGAGAATTAGATCATCTATTTCACATCCATTTTCAGGTTCGATGGCTAAAATGGACACTATTTCTCCGGCTAATCCCTCGTAGGAAGAAGTGCCTAGCTCATTATTCCAGTAAATATCATAGGTGTCTTCCGGAGTTACTTCTACAGTAACAGAAGCCCCTTCTTCATTAAAGCATAGCAGGTCACCAAAGAGGTATGAGAGCCCTAAAGAAGTCGTGATAGTGATGAGAACACTGTCAGTCACTGGGTCTGAGCAGCCGTCAATAGCGCTAACATAATAATACTGACTTTCAGAAGGGGACACACTATGCTGTGCTATGGGAATTAAATCATCACTCCACACTAAATCCACAGTTCCATCAGGAACACCAGCCGCACTCATCGCAGTTAGGACAGTTCCTCCTCCTACACACAAAACAGTGTCGGTTGCGGATAAATTTACTATTGAAGAAGGATAAATAGTAAAGCTTATAGACGTGTCACCGCTGCATGAGATGTCAGGAAATGAATAATTGTAGGAGTAAATTCCTTCTCCTAATACCGCAGGATTGAATGTTCCATTAATATTTGGGCCTGTGAGTAATCCATCGGGAGGTGAGGTTTCGTAGGGTAGAGATACATCTATGTAACAGTAAGTTTCTTCAATTCCGCTAATTACTGCTTGGATGAATTCGTCTACTGTGATTTCTACTTCATCACCACAATTAGTAGGCGTGGAGTAGGTAATAGTGACTGTTTCTCCTTCAGCCAAAGAAGGGTCGAAAAGCCCTGTAGATTCGTTTATTATTCCTAGCCCAGCCCATGTTCCTCCATAGGGAAGCTCTTCTAGAATAAATGGTTCATCTGCGCTGCAAACTGTCATGTTCTCTAGGACTAAATCATTAGGAAAGACTATATATAGGACAGAGTCTATACAGTCATTGTTGTCATAATAAACTAGATGTTCCCCAGGTCCAGCATTAGAAGGGATAAATTCAAAATCATTATCCTGCATAAAGTTAACGCCAGGCCCGAGCCACTGTCCACCCCATGGAGATCTTCCGGTATTTTCATTGTTTAAGAATAATGGCTCATCATTAACACAGAAATAGACAGTGTCTTGCAGAATAGTGGTTTCTCCTACGAACATTGAAAGCGTATCTACACATCCATTAGGAGCATAATAAAGAATGTCATACCAGTTGTCTGTAATTACAGAAGAAGGATCGAAAAGCCCAGTATTAACATCTTGAATACCCATTCCTTCGTATATCCCTCCTGGTGGATTAGGTGAGTCACTTATTAGGAAAGGGGTGGTAAAGGGACATGTATTAAGATTTCGAACTCCTATTTGAGCCGGTATGATATTTACGATATACTCCATTGAACACCCTATGGCTTGATAAGAAAGGGTAATATCTCCTCCAGCTGCTGTCCATTCAGGCTCCCAAGTTCCAGCGGTATTATCATCTATTCCTATTCCAGACCAAATCCCACCAGTAGGCAAAACACTTAAGTATTGAGTGTTTGCGCTTTGGCAAAGTGGTCCTAAATTTAAACTAGGAGTAAAATCCTGTACATCTATTATAAGCTCTTCGGAACAGCCATTTACTGCATAAGAAATACTATATATTCCTGCATTCTGAGGAGAAAACACTCCTGTAGGAGATATATTATCTCCAGTCCACAGGCCTCCAGTTGGCTCAGGAATGAGCAGAGTAGGTGTAGCAAAAGGACAAGAGGCCGTAATTTCTCCAGCATTTATTTCCGTGAGAGAAACTTGAACTGAATCATAGCAGGTAGAATTATCTATAGAATAAAAAATATAATTCAGTCCGGGCTCAGCGCCATCGGGGTCGAAGTTTCCGGAGTCCGAATTATAGATTCCTGGTCCTTCCCATATTCCGAATGGTGGATTGGCAGTGAAAAGTAGAGTGGCATCACTTTGGCAGAGAATTAGGTCTTCTTGGTCTATTAAAACACTTTCATGTTCGAAAGTATAGGATTCAACAGTAGAATTTCCTGTTTGTACTTCGACTACAGTAACGGTATATGTTAGAGGTCCATTTGGACAAACTAGATGTGGTCCAGCAGTTGCTGGTAACCCATTATCCCATGTGTAAGTGAAGTCAAAGCATCCTTCTGCTAAGGCTGTGATAGTGGTGCATTGGTCATTGCAAAGCAAGTCATCTCCCACTATAAACTCTACGGGTATTTCACACTGATCATAAATGAAATTAAGAGGTTGATTAAATAACCAAAGGCTGTCACAATTGTCTCTAACGCCTAATTGAAGAGAGAGGTCGAAACTGCAGTTGTAATCAATAATCTCTGATAGTGTTAAATCAAAAGTGCTAGCTAGTCCATCATCATCGCAGTTAGTAGCAATGTAAGAGCTTAGTTCAATCGGAGTTTGTCCCTCTAGTATGCTGTTTTCGATGAACACTTCATCACATAAAATAGGGTAGCTTAGTTCTATACTAATCACGTTTATTCCGCATTCGTCTGGAGCTGGAGTAGAAATAGCAGGGGGAATAGGTTCTATGTAACTAGAGTCCCACAGGATATCAAAACCACAGTAGGCAACACTAATTTCTGAGGTGAAATGAAAAGTAGCGCAGCCACTAAAAGCAATGGTGGTAGTTGGTATTTCTATCCCCGTTAATGGTCCAGAAAGGATAGGAGACGATATATCGGGTCCATCATGAATAGTGAGGAAATCGAGGTCATCTTCTACGCAAAACTGACCCTGAAAAGTAATTTCAATTGGAGAGTCTGTGCAGACTGTGAACGTAAAATTCTCATTGTTCCCATAAATATCAAGTTCTCCACCTGAATCGAATAATCTTCCTTTACATACAGTCACAAGGGTGTCTGACATGCTAAACTCTGGTACTTGAGCAGTTACATAGATTCCCGTTAATAGTGCGATAAATAGTACTAGAATATTCTTCATTCAACTAAAGGCTGTCTCTTATGCTAACGGTTGGGGTAGTTATTTGGTTGCTCCAGTTTTCAGCTCTATCTTTTAGCTGGATGGAGAAATTGGTGCTTTCATCATCTCCATTTCCTAGGAGGAAAAGAGGGTTTAGGTGAATGCTGAAAGTTCCTTCTAGTTCTAATTCTTCTGAGTTAGGCGCAAGCGGAGGAACATGGTACCAGTCAAAATCATCTAATCGAGAGTCTTTAACCTTTATGGTTAGGTCATCTGCGTCTATAGTTCCTAAATCTCCGTTCACATCACTGTATGAGATAATTACTTCTAATTGATTTTCGAATTCAACAACTTCAGTAGCAGAAATAGAAATGAATTCTATCTCTGGAAAAGGCGAAGGTTCTTCCTTTTTACAGCTTTGAAAGCTTAAGAATAAACCTAGGAAGACAAAGTACTTTGTAAGTTGTTTCATAAAATTTGTACTACAAATATGGAAGTAATGACGGAGCTACTATTTTCACTTGGAATTTCTATGTCTAAATCTTGTTCTCCATCGTTCAGAATGTTTCTTAAGTAAATCACATCACCAGAGGAATAGCTGCTTAAGTCAAGAGACGTTTTATGGTAAAATGTAGCGTTATTTTCAGAGAAATCTAATGCATTTAGAGTAGAAGAATTACTATAAGCCACAGCTGTGGCAGTGGTGAGTTCTGAGATAGCAGCCGCAGACTTCAACTCTGTTACTGGCACTTCTAAAGCGGCTAGTTGATCATCTGTTACGAGTATCCAAACATCTATTATGGCTGCATCTACTAATATAGGAGTCAGGCCTATGGCATCGGGATCACGTACGTAGGGTGATGTAGTGTCATTTTCTGGTAGAATGACTAGACCATCTATAGAGGGAGGGAGATTAGCATCTCCCTGTCCAGGTAGGTTTCCATACATATCAGGCGCTCCAGCTGTAATCCAAGATTGGATTAATGAGATGTAAGTACTAGATAAAGTATTCCAATCGCTATTTTGGTCTACTTCAAGCGGCATTATACCTGAGGTATTCGGAATAAATTCCGTAAGTCTGGCGTACAAAAAAGATTCATTGTAGTTCCCCGGAGTAACTCTCTTAGAGTAGGAGTTAGTTTCGTCATTAGATATAATCGGATGGTTTACTAATGAATTATACGCGCTAGATATACTTCTGAATTCAGGTTCGAATGTACCATCATGACATCCGGAATTAGCGCAAGTAGGTTTAAAAACGCTTTCATGAAGAAACGCAAAATTATCTTCACTGATAACTCCAAAATCTGGATTGGAATTTTCTGTCCTGTTTATACAATCAAATGGGTTTTCTGTTTCATCCTTTTTACAAGATGCAGCGGCTATGACCAGAAAGAGAATTATATATAGGAATCGTTTCATTTGGTTATAGTCTATCGAATAAGGATAAGGTTCCAGGAGCCAGAGTCCCTGCATTCAATACATTATTTTTCACACCTAGAATTTCTGCAGCTGTAAGCATAGAATCTGAGGTAAACCCAATAGGGTTTCCTTCACCACCTATAGTTAGATTCTGAGGGATCGTAGGTCCTGCCATCATGGTAAAGACCCTTAGAGCATTTTCATCAGAGTGGTCGAAAGATCTCCAGTCATTGGCATCTAAAATTCCATTTGGTTCTAGATTTCTGCCGCACTCAGGAGTAGCTATAATAATAGTGTTATCAGCCATTTCAGGGATTTCATTCTGTATATAGTCCCATAGGTGACCTACAGCATGATCTGCTCTGTGAAGTGAAGCTGTGTATTCAGTGAAGTTACTGTGGCAGGCGTCTACATTGTCTAGATTTACTACTGTCATAGCAGGTTTAAAATGCTTTAAAACTTCGCATGTATACCCTACAGTTCTTAAATCCTCACTATCAGAAATGGGAGGGTGTGCGATGGTGCCATTTCCCGTTTTATCATACATCAGTGTCATAAATTCTTTTATCTGCTGCTTTTCATCCTCAGTATTTCCTAAGTTTCCTAAACCACTGGCATAATTATCGAAATTATTATCAAGGAAATATTTCATTTGATAAATAGGATCCAGTTCATTTTCTGGATGATAAACTCGAGCATCTCCTAAGAAGTTTTCACACACTCCATCGAAAGTAATGTTAGGGGCAAAGAAGTTAGCTCCGTAACTAGCTCCATATCCTGGGTCTATGCTGTAGTTAAGTAAAGGTACACTGTTGTTTATTCCGTTACCTATGAACCAGGCGTCAGTAGCAGAGTATCCTCCGTGCCGTCTTAAAAACTCGAAAATTGTAGGATTTACAGGTTTTTGTCTAAGTCCTTGAGTAATCGCATTGGAGCCTTGGAGAAGAGAGTTTAACCCTCCATAATGTCCTCTGGAAAGGGCGGTAACTTCACTAAATAATGTTCCCTGAGACTGAAGTGAAGAATTTAGAATTTGTGGAATAGGGTTTATTCCGCCAGCTCCAGTTCCGTATACTATTTTTTGGGTAGGTGCTTCACCATCTAGCATGTTATACATGATGTTACCTGGGTACGGTTCGTTTTGGCTGTCTTCTACATAGCGTTGCAATACCGATTCTTGTTGTCTCACTCCTCCAGCAAACATGACCATTACTACATGAGGAGCTATTTGTGAGCCGGTTTGAGCAAACAATCTGCCTGAAGGAAGAATGTATGGAGCTACCAATGCCGCACCTGCAGTTAGTCCAGTTTTTCTTATGAATTCTCTTCTTTTCATGATTTAGTAATAAAGGTATTCGTTAGACAAAGCGAATGAGAAGTAAACCAATTCAGGAGTGATATATGGATTGGTCTCTATATAATTAGTGTACCATGTTTCCTCGGATACAGAAGGATAACGAACCAGAAAGCGGGTATATGTATCTGTGATGAAAGTAGGTAAATCAGCCCGCATTTCTTCATCGGTCGGCATGACTACACCACCATCATTCATGAAGTTAGAAATGATTATTTCTCTTACTAGTTCTTTATCTCCTATGGATGCTATGCATTCTCCTATCTGGAATAATTCATTTGAGCTAAGCGCTGATTGGAACAAGTTAGTATGTAGAATGGCCACCCACTGTTCATCAGACTTCACTCTAGTTTTAGCTGCGCTATTTGGGTAAAGCTCTACGTTATTTAGAATAAAAAGGGGTTCTTCTTTTTTCTTGCAACTCACAGAGAGAGCTATAAAAAGAACTATTGCTACGCTACTAATAATCTTAGAAACCTGCATATTCATCAGTAATTAAAATTCGTAATTGTATTTCTGTAAGGTCGTTATCATCTGTAAATTGATTGACCAAATCAAACCGTTCATTAGAAAAAGGGTCTCTTGTTAGCAGTGATAAAAACGCCCATGTGACGAGTCCTTCCTTATATTCATTACTAGAGGTGAGAATTTGAAGGTACTCCGCTTTATTTTGAGCTACTTCACCGAAAATCTGTCCCGGGGTATTGTCTTCTATGATAGGAAAGGCCTGATTGAATTCTGCATTAGTAGGGAACCTATAAAAGAGATTATCGAAGCTGGCATTAATGAAGTTAAACGTATTCATATTTATGTCGTCATAAATAGTGTTATTCAGCATTAATGCATAAACGTTTTGGATAGTGATCTCATTAGCTCTATAAGCATATTGGCTATTAATAATATTTTTTAATCGAAGGGCTATGGCCTTATTGATTTCATAGCCCAGAAAGTTCTCATTAATACTGTCTGCATAAGCATACGCTTCGTAAAGGTTGAATTTTTGTCCTATGAAGTTATCAGAAACACCTTCTAAAAGTCTGGCCTTGGTGTCTTCATATAGCTTTTTATTGTAGGCTATGAAGTATGAGCTATCCCCAGGAATGGTATCCGAGTTTTTCTGGAGTTTATTAATGAGAAATCTTCTAGATTCAGCGTTTAGTCCGCCCGCTTCTAGAACCGAAACTTCTTCAATCATTTCAGTATCCAAAGGTTCTCTTCCAATTAAATCTATGAAAAGTCTGTTTACATAATTCTCTACTTGAAGTGTAGAGATTCCTTCGTAAGGTGGAGGGTCATTATTTTCGAAGACTTCTTTTTCTTTCTTACATGAACTGAAAGATAGAATAGCTATGAAAATATAGGTTAATCGTCTCATAAAATGAAGTGTGGTTCGCATAAATATACGAATGTTACTTTAATTTACGGAGACTATATTAAGTCTTAATGATTTTGTATGTCCTATTGGCTGATTTTAATAGATAAACTCCAGAAGAAAAACTCCTAAAGTCTATTCGATGAACACCTGGAGACGAGAGTAATCCGGTAGCTACAACTTTTCCAGATAAGTCCATTATTTGGAAATTGAAAGAGCTAAAAGGGCTTGAGACTTGAATAAACTCTGAAGCTGGATTAGGGTATATACTAATTTCTAATTCTAGTATGTTTTCTTCTATAGATGTCACTAGAAGGGGAACACTTTGGGCGGTGCAATTACTTCCATTATCTAGTTCAAGAATATAAGTCCCGTTTTGCGGATTCAATAAATCGAAAGCAGCATTTTCTAGAAAAACAGTGTCATTTAAAATCCAATTGTAACTGTTTTCGCTTGCACAGTTAGTGCATACAATTTGGTTTGTTTCATTCAGGTAATCTAGAGTTGGTGCAGTTTCAGCTTCATAGACGGTGATGGTTATTTCATCTGTACTAATGAATTCACCCACAGTATAGGTGTAAGTAATGCTGTAGATTCCAGGGGAATCGTATGTATGAATGTAAGCATCTAATTCACACACGTCCAAAACGGTTCCTTCACCAAGATTGATTGAGCATTCTGCACCTTCATTTAGAAGGGTTTGGTTGGTTATTTCGATGCTAAATGGAGCGCACCCAAATTCTTCATTGACAAATAGAACAGCTTCATTATAGATACAAGATCCATCATCTAGGTTAGCTTGCTCATCGAAATTTAGGGCTTCTAAATCTGTACAACCGGAATATAGGCAGGTGTCATTATCAATTATGTCAGCCTCGGGATTGTAATTGTCTGCTTCGGGATCATTGCAGCCTATTTCTTCTATAAATACTACAAGAGTATCACTTTGTGCCTTACAGTTGCTTCCATTATCTAGTTCAAGAATATAAGTCCCGTTTTCCGGATTCAATAAATCGAATGGAGCATCCTCTAGAATAACAGCGTTATCTAGAATCCAATTGTAACTATTTTCGTTCAGACAATTGGTGCACATTATTTGGTTTACGTCATCTAAGTAATCTAAAATAGGAGCAGGTTCAGCTTCATAGACAGTAATAGTTATTTCATCTGTACTAATAAAGTCATCCACAGTATAGGTGTAAGTAATGGTATAGACTCCAGGGGAATCGTATGTGTGGATGTAAGCATCTAATTCACACACCTCCAAAATGGTTCCTTCACCAAGGTTAAATGAGCATTCTGCACCTTCATTTAGAAGTGTTTGGTTGGTAATTTCGATGCTAAATGGAGCGCATCCAAATTCTTCATTGACAAATAGAACGGCTTCAAAATAGATACAAGACCCATCATCTAGGTTGGCTTGCTCATCGAAATTTAGAGCTTCTGCAGTTGTGCAGCCTGAATACAAGCACGTGACATTATCAATTATTTCTGCATCGGGATTGTAATTATCAGCTTGGGGATCATCACAGCCTATAATGTCACAACTACCATCATCAAAATTGGCTAGTGGATTAAAATTGGGATAAAGTTCATTCGTACAACCCGCTATTCGGCAGGATCCATCATCAATGTCTGCCAAAGGGTCATAATTAAATGCAGAAAAATTTGTACATCCGGGCAAAGAACTTAATGGAAATATGTTAACTCGAATCATTGGGGTAGTCAACGTATAGAAGGTCGCGTTTTCTGAAGGGTATTCTATGATAGTCGTTTGAGCTGGGGATATTCCGCTAGTAGCTATTCGTACTAATCCATTTTCTTGAAGTGAACTAAAAGAAGCTAAGAATACTGTATCTATTATTAAATAAGGTTCTAGAAACTGTAACGTTACGAACTTGGCTTCACCGACTTGATTTAAATCCCATTGGTTTATTTCATAGGGGAGAGTTTCTGCCAAAACACTATCTCTGAGTAGGTTTAAGATTAATCCATTTGTTGTGGCTCCAACTGATGAATTCTCGGAAAACGCCACAGATATGCTAGTGCATTTAAGAGGTTCGGTTATGATTCCTTCAAAGTAATTTCCTAATTCAAAATGACTTTCTGTAAACTCGTCAGCTGGAGTAAACTCTCCATCCATTTCGTGTTTATCACGAGCAAACGTATGTTCCGACATTTCGTAAGACTTAGAAGAAAAATTATTCTCCTCATGCTCATCTTCTTCTGCTTGATCTATTTGAAATTCTATGTTGTAAGAGCCGAGGATCTCACTTGGAATATATTCTTCGGTGGCCAATATGCTAGATTCTCCTGGAGGAATAGAAATAGGTACAGAGCTTAATACAGCTAATTCTTCTTCAGCTTGATTGAAAACTTTGGCTGTTAATGTAACAGCTGTTTGGGTATTGTTACCTATGTTCAATGCATCAGCGTGAAACTGAAAAGGAGTAATCATAGTTCTAGGGTAGATGCTATATTCCATCTTCTCTATTCCGCTAAACCCCTGATTGAAGTTGAATGCTGTGTAACGAGCTTCGGGCATAAATATGTCATTATTATTAGTTGGTTTATAAATGATTACATCATCTATCATCCAATAGTAGTAAAGACCTTCGAAGTGAAATCGTATTCTTACGTCAGGTTGGTTAGCTGCTATGGCAGATATGTTTACTGATGCCAGATTTAAATCACCAGAGTAAAAACCAGTTTGAGCGCTGTTTTCTAGAACAGATACGTAGCTGTTTCCGCCATCAATACTTATGGAAACCGAAGTGGCAGCTTGGTAGTTTTTATATTGTTGTTGAAAAGTAAGCACCAATGAAGTTTCGTTACTGAAATCTAGCGGTGAGGTTGTAAGGTCTGCACTGTGAGGTCCTGGGTCGATTCCTGATCCTATGTTTCCGCATGGACCTATTTCATCATCCCAGTAATTAGAATCAAAAATAACAAACCCGTTTTCGTGTGTAGTGCTTTCCACAGGTTCAGACTGTGCACCGCAACTACCTCTGCTCGCCACGTTGTTATCCGGAGTAGTAAACGGCCCTCGGTATTCCCAAAGCCCAATTCCTGACTCAGATGACCTTTCCCAGTTCTCAGGGATTCCATTGCTGAAATCGAATGAGATTATTTCTTCTCCGTAAACTTGAGAGTAAGTATAGAAGCTGCTAAATATAAGAATTAGGGTTGCAAACGCCTTGTGCATCGCCCTTAATCGTACGTTCATTAGTTGGAATTGACCATACGAAGATAGCAAATACTAAATAATGTTTGGAATAAAAAAACCGCCTCTTTTGGGAGGCGGTTTAAGTAGTTAAAAGTGAGTAATGAAATTAATTCTGTTCCTCTAATTTTCTCATTTCTTCTTCGAAAGTTTCTTTGAACTTCTCGTAGTTATACTCCGCTTTGATTCTTTCATCTTTCGAAAGTTTATCATTGTAAGAATCCGCAAGTTTAGTTCCGCTTAATTCAATAGCGATGTAAGCTATATAATTCCCAGTAGTGGTGTTTTGAGTTAACTCATCACATATTTTCATCGCTCCTTGAAGTTCTTGATCTACTACTGTCCTAGACATTTCATTAAAGGTCTCAGTTACCTCCTCTCGGTTATTAAACTCCGAAGAATTAACATAATTATCACCTACTATTTTCATAGTAACTTTAATTGTTTTGGCTAGTTCAGCATTGGCATTCGATCTTGCTTTTTTCTTAGCAGTCTCTCTATCCATACTCTCACCTGTGGCTGTAGCCCTAAATGTGTTTTTATCCGAAAAGTATTGTTGGCCGGTACATTTTTCTAAAATTGTTACCTCACCTACAGGAGGAGTCTTCTCGATTGGTTTTTTCTTACAGCTTGTAAATGTTACACCTATTCCTAGAATTAGTGCAGCTGCTAAAATGGAGTTCTGTATTCTTTTCATTTTAATATGATTTTGTTCGTTTGAGTTCTAATTTCATAAACTGTGCCAAAAGTCTGTCTTATAGCAAGACATCCATGAGTTTAGGCATAAGTTCTTTTTTTATTTTTTTCACAGCGTTCTTCACAGCGTCACCTTCAGCGCCATTTGTGTTCATGTGAATGCCTTTAATATTGGTATAGCTGTCTGAGAATAATTGTCTATGACTCTTATGGTCTTCTATAGTTATTGTGAGATCTAAAAGAGCCACATGAAAACCTTGAGCTGTTCCGCCTTCATTTATTTGGTAATTTAGAATCACATCTAAGTCTGCATTTAGTTCGGATGTAGAAATAATAAACCCTTTTTTTAGAAGTTCATTTTTAAAAGACTCTGTTAGTGGGTTTGCCTGAGAATTAGTTCTCAAATAAATTGAAGGCATAATAATATTAGCAGGAATATTAAGCATTTTATTATTTATCCCTGCAGTTAGTAGTTCACTTATTTCGGGAGAAGATTCATTCTTAAGAAGTTCATCATAATCAACCCAAACTTTCAGTTCGAAATTTCTAGCATCTTCTTTGAAGTTTTCTCCATAAATAGTGATTATCCCATCTGGATTAGTGTAGAGTTTTTTTTCTCTGGCGTACGGTCGGTTGGTGAATTTATAAAAAATAGGAAGATTAGGAATGTAGCGTCCTTGGTTTTTAACGGCTATAGAAACGGAGTTTGAAAAGCCATTTTTATAGCTGAGGTTAAAGGTGTTTTCACTTGAGATTAATTCTAATTCTGAACAAATTTTCCTAATCTGCTCATAGAGAGCGTTATCTAAGAAGAGATTTCCGTTTTCTGCCGCATATGAGTTGTTCTCAGACCAATACTCTTTCATGTTCAGTAATCCTTTACTAAATAAATCTAGTGCATCGGCTAATTTCCCATCAGTTTTGTAAGTTAATCCTGTTTTGTAATTGGCGTATGATTGATCGAGCACTTTTTTCTTTTTAAGATTTTTAAGTCTTGTGTGCTCAGACTTTGAGATTCGTGTAAATATCCAGAATTCGTTTTCATTCTCCCAGGAATCTACAATTTCATAGTCGGTAATTTCTTCCTTAAAAGTAGAACGAACCATACTTTGGAATTCCTCAGAATAATCGAAGTTGTTATCTATAGTATGATAAAAGGATTCCCCTGAGATATTCACAGTGATTTCAGAACTCATATCTGATAACGCATTCTTTTTGGCCACTACAGAATAGTCAGTAGGATAAGTTATTTTATTCGAGCTACCTATACCGATGTAATAACTCCCGTCAATAGGTCTGCTGAATGCCCATTCAGGTCTAGGGTTTGGATTTGTTATTGTTTGTGTGATTTTATTTCTAGAACCGCACGAGAATAAGATGCTCAGAATAGCTATGTACCTTAATATCATCATTTGACCTGAGTTTTTATAAAGGAGCCTATATCTGAGCTTAATTTATAACTCAGGTCTTTCATTAAATCAGTTGAAAGTTCTTCAGTAGAGGAGATTGTCTTTTTACCATTTAATAATCGGTCTAACTCATTTTTAGAATTTCTGTTAGTATTGACTGCTCCTCCTGCACGCGAAGGGTATAAATTAGAATGGTCTCCTTCATAATTTCCATAAACCATTATGTCTTCCATACTGTCTTCAATGATTTTAGACTTTATAACTTCTCCAGTCTCTAATGAGGTAATCTTATATTGGAATGAAACATTTACAGTGTTCTTTTTCTGATACTTCGTGTAATTTGTTGTTCTATATTTAGTTTCGTAGTAACTTTTGTTTGTCTCTTTATTTAGTTTTTTCACCTTGTAGCTTTCATAACCAGTAAGTGTAGTTTTTTGAAGCTTTCCTTTAGTTGATCCGTAGGTAAGAACCGTTCCGGTAAGAAGCGTTTTGGCTCCGATTAAATTACCCGCGGTTACAGCAGTTTCTTCATCTATAACTCCCGACATTCCCAGCTGTTGCTCTCCTATAATAAGGTCAAAGTTTTCCCTATCTATAACCTTAAGGAAAGGGTCGTTAATTGAAGTAAGCGCATCTAATGCATAGGCAGTAACCTTTTTATCTAATCCACTTTTGTTAGTGCCGTTTTCGAAACCTACGACTGCCAAAGTTATTATTCCAAGCTCAAGTGATTGGTCTTTAAGATCCTGGGCTTCTTTGAAGTTTGGGTCTCTATCGATTACTTTATCAAAATCTGAGTAAGCAGACCGGAACCTTTCATTTTCTAGATGCTCTAAAGCATTTTTGTATAGCGGTTCTAAATACGCTAGGTCCTTGAGAGCCCCCGAATCTTTATAATTTGAATCGAACTTACTAATCTCTTTAAATTTAAGTTCTGCTGTAGAGAATTGACCTTTGTCTAATAACTCCGTGCCTTCATTATATAAATCTAGAAGATAGCTCTGTGTGATTTCTGCGTAATCAGATTCGAAGTATGAGGGAATTTCTAAGGTTACTCCTATTTTTTTAATTTTAGCTTGGTATTCCTTAGCTTTTATAAATGAATAAACGCCTTCTCTTTTTTGGTTCAGACTTCTGGTTTTAGTGAATACTTCCAGCTTTTTATTCAGTACTGTTTGTCCAGTATTCTTTAATCCTACTTTGGCTTCGATGTTGTTTCTGTTGCGTTGCAACGCCCCGTAATATGATGCCGCAGCTTCATCTATAAGCCCCAGTTCTTCTAACTTAAATCCTCTTTTGTAGTACGCCTTACTTCCGTTACATGCGGTAAGAGTTATGCAAAAAACCATCAACCATAGAAAGCTTCTAGAACACACTGTATATCCAGTCAGTCTTAATTCAAGTCTCTTTCTAATCTGGTAAACTAGATTCATTTCTAAGTGTTTTATGAAAGTTTGTAAAGTTAAGCACTTCCAAACTCGTGCCAAAAAATACATTGATGAAAAATAATTCAAGTCTGCCCTGATAGACTCGATTCTCCGATTATTTTTGAACTTAGTTATAAAAAGAACTTTAAAAAGACATGAAAAAAATATTAGTAATAGGGGCGGGAAGAAGTAGTAGTTCTTTAATTCGTTATTTAACAGAGTTGTTAGAGAGTAATAATTGGCATTTACGAATAGCAGATAGAGACTTAGATCTAGCAAAGGAGAAAATAAACGGAGCAGCAAATGCTGAAGCTATTTCATTTAATGCGCTGAAAAGAGAAGAAAGAATCCCACATCTCGAGTGGGCTGATATTGTAGTTTCTATGTTGCCAGCTGCTTTTCATCTTGATATAGCTAAAGATTGCGTGCTTTTAAAGAAGAACTTAATTACTCCCTCATATATTACTCCTGAAATGAAAGCTTTGGAGGAGGACTGCAAAGCTAATGGAGTCTTTATATTAAACGAGCTTGGTTTAGATCCAGGAATTGATCATATGAGTGCCATGAAAATTATTGATGGCATAAAGGCTAAAGGGGGAGAAATAGAACGTTTTGAGTCTTTTACCGGTGGATTAATAGCGCCTCAAAGTGATACGAACCCATGGAATTATAAATTTACTTGGAACCCAAGAAATGTAGTACTAGCAGGTCAAGGAAGTGCTGCTACGTTCTTACAAAACGGAAAGTACAAATTCGTACCGTATAATAAATTATTTTCTAGAACCAAAGAAATAGAAATAGACAGCTATGGGGTTTTTGAAGGCTATGCCAATAGAGATTCGCTAAGTTATATAGAGGTCTACGGATTAAACGGAATACCTACTATTTACAGAGGAACCTTAAGAAGAAAGGGTTACTCAGAAGCATGGAATACATTCGTTCAGTTGGGATGTACAGACGATTCTTATGTGCTTCCGGATACAGAGAATATGACTTACAGAGAATATATTAATTCTTTTCTTACTTATCACACTGAATTGACTGTAGAAAAGAAATTACAAGATTCTCTTGGTTTAAGTAATGAGGTAATGGACAAGTTAAAGTGGCTTGGTATTTTTGAGGATAAAATAATAGGCGTCAAAGGCCTTTCTCCAGCGAAGGTTCTGCAAAAGAAATTAGAAGAAAAATGGAGCTTAGAGCCCGATGATAAGGACTTAATAGTCATGTATCATAAGTTTAGTTATTCTCTAAAAGGAGAGAATTTCGACATAATTTCTTCATTAGCAGTTGAGGGAGAAGACCAGACCTATACAGGGATGTCTAATACAGTAGGTTTACCGTTAGGTATAGCTGTAAAATTGGTTCTACAAGGAAAGCTATCGTTGACAGGGGTTCATCTTCCTGTGATTCCTGAGATTTATGAGCCTATTTTAAAAGAACTAGGCGAATTAGGGATAGTATTCAAAGAAAAAGAGTCTAAGTGTTAAAACAACTATTCGTATATATAAGCGTAGCAATATTCTCTCTGGTAGGGTCTGCTCAGTGTGTAAATCCTCCAGGAGAGTTTGTCCTAGAAACACCTAAGGACTATAGAGAGCATGAAGAGTTAGTTTTTGAGCTAATGGATTGTTTAGTGAATAATCCATTAGCCTTAGACTTAGAAAAAACAGAAGAAGCGAAGGCATTTTGCCTTATTTGGTTAGGTGGAACATCCAGTTACACCGTAAAGGTAAATACTCACGTAGCTACATTTTTAGATGAAGACCCAGAGTATCTCTATCATTACATTTTCTCCTTGGCCATCATAGAGCGTAACTTCCCAAAACTGTCTTTGGAAGAAAAGGAGAGCGAGGCACTTTACCTAATAGTCTTATATGATGAGAAGTTAAGTCTGAAAAAGCCAAATAAGGCATTAAGGAAAATTAAGAACCTTTATACAAAGGGTAAATTAATACCTGAAATAAAAAGGATGAAAAAAGAAAACATCAGCTCTAACTAGACCTTTATGCGTTGATTATTAGTGTAATTACTGCTGTAAATCAGTATTCTCTGTAGCTGTGTTCCGGAAATGAAATGCTTCGACATAAACCCATGTCTCTTCATCACTAGCTCTGCGTACTTAGAGCCAGAATCACAGATTTGGACGAACCATAAGAATCTTTAGTGACAGAGTAAATAGAACCGCGGTAATCCATTTTTATGTTTTGGATTATTCGTTTTCTCAGTTTTCATACAATTAATAGAAAAGAATCTGAATTAATAAACTTGGCCATAAAGGATGATGAAATGATTATTGAAAGGAGAATATACAGCAGAAGAGAAGTATTAAAATATGAGATAAATTAGCTAGAATAAATAGTAATTTTACAGAATCATGAAGACATTTAAGATACCCGCGTTTTATCAGTCTAGTCTTATCAGTAAGGTGAAACAGAGAAGAAAGTCTGAAGATCCTAGGAAAATGGACTTTTCTCCATCGGTATTAGATTTTGGAGCACTTGAGATAGTTTTAGCTCGCCATTTTGGTTTTTGCTACGGAGTAGAAAATGCTATAGAAATAGCTTATAAGGCACTGGATGAAAATCCAGGTAAACGGATTCTGCTTTTGAGCCAAATGATTCATAACCCTGAAGTCAATAAAGATTTAGAAGATAATGGCATTGGTTTCATACAAGATACTTATGGAAAACAACTCATGTCATGGGATGATGTTACCGCGGATGATGTGTTGATTATACCTGCATTTGGTACTACTGTTGAGCTGGAAGCGTTATTGAAAAAGAAAGGGATACCTACTGAGAAATATAATACAACTTGTCCTTTTGTGGAAAAGGTCTGGAATAGAAGTGATAAATTGGGAAAAGAGAATAATACAGTAGTTATTCACGGTAAGCCTACACATGAAGAAACGAGAGCTACTTTTTCACATAGTTCTTCAGGCGCTAAATCCATAGTAATTAAAGATATGGATGAAGCCATCGTGTTGGCCTCTTTCATTAAAGGAGAGAGAGAGTTGGAAGAGTTTGATAGTTACTTTAAAGGAAGGTATAGTTCAGATTTTAATCCTAAGACGGACTTGAATAAGGTAGGAGTAGTGAATCAAACTACCATGTTAGCGTCAGAAACTCAGGCCATAGCTGATTATTTTAAAACAGTTATGGAAAACACTTTTGGGAATGAGGACATAGCGAGTCATTTTACAAGCACACGAGATACGCTTTGCTACGCTACTAATGATAACCAACAGGCTACTTTTGGATTATTAAAAGAAGCAGCAGACTTAGCTATAGTGGTAGGCGGTTATAATAGCTCTAATACGAGTCATTTAGTAGAGTTGTGTGAAGAAAAAGTACCTACTTTTTTCGTCAAGAATGAGTCTGAAATTAAATCGGCCGCAGAAATACATCATTATGATTGGCGGGCTGAAGAGATGAAGCTAAGTGAGAACTGGATTCCTAAAGTAAATGTTCCTCGAATTATAATTACTAGCGGAGCTTCCTGCCCTGATGCTGTATTAGAAAAAGTTCTGCGTAAAGTTTTAGAGTTTTTCCCACAGTCTAAGACTGTTCTAGAAATTGAGGAGGAGTTGACCTAATTTCACCTGTCTATTTTTCTGTTTTTTTTTGAATTCTAATACTGCCTAGACTTTGCCTAGACCTATTAATTCTAGTACATTTGTGTAATGAAGTTTTCCAGATCTTTTTCGTTGTTTAAAGGAATAAAAAGAGAGCCGAACTCCTTTAGTTATAGGTCGAGATTTTACGATGAAGAAAAAGAAGAAAGAGAAAAAAGAAAAAAAGGTGTAGAGCTAGATTTAGCAGAGGAGTTAAGAGAAGGAAGAAGTATTTCTTTTTCCAGAGGAAGAAAACAAGATTGGCTTAGAAAATCATATAAAAACCAAGTATTTAACTCGAATGTCATCATCATAGTAGTGTTGATTTTTTTATGCTTTATATGTTATGCCGTAATTAAATACCTAGATACAGTAAATGTCTGATATTATTAAACTTCTTCCTGATAACGTGGCCAATCAAATAGCTGCTGGAGAAGTCATCCAGAGGCCCGCTTCTGTGGTTAAAGAATTGATGGAGAATTCGATAGATTCAGGGGCTTCTGAGATAAGTGCCGTAATTAAAGACGCAGGAAAAACACTCATTCAAATCATTGATAATGGATGTGGAATGAGTGAGACAGATGCTAGAATGTGTTTTGAAAGACATGCTACAAGCAAGATCAATACTGCTGATGAGTTATTCTTCATAAAGACAAAAGGATTTAGGGGTGAGGCACTAGCATCTATAGCAGCCATAGCTCATGTAGAAATGAAGACTAAGCGTCACGCTGAAGAGCTTGGCCAAAAAATAATAATCAAAGGAACAACACTGGAAAGTTCTGAGCCTATCCAAACCCCAGCAGGAACTCAGTTCTCTGTGAAAAATCTTTTCTTCAATGTTCCTGCTCGAAGAAATTTTTTAAAAAGTGAGCCAGTTGAATTAAAGCACATAATAGATGATTTCCAGAGAGTAGCGCTAGCTCATGAAGATATTTCATTTAAGTTAACCCACAATGATAATGAGATTTTTAACTTAGCGGCTGGAGGTGTTAAGCAACGTATAGTAGCAGTTTTTGGTAATAAATTTAATACAAGATTACTTCCAGTAGATGAGGAAACTTCTGTAGTAAACATAAAGGGGTTTATAGGAAAGCCAGAACATGCAAGAAGAACGAGAGGAGAGCAGTACTTCTTCGTTAATGATCGGTTTATAAAAAACCATTACTTAAATCACGCAGTCGTAAGTGCATTTGAGGGTTTGATTTCTAAAGATACTTTCCCGTCATACTGGATATATTTAACAGTAGACCCTAGTAGAATAGATATCAATATTCATCCTACTAAGACTGAAATTAAGTTTGTGGATGAAAAAAGTATCTATGCTCTACTTAGAAGTGCTGTTAAACGAGGAATAGGAAAATACAGCGCAAGCCCTAGCTTAGACTTCAATCAAGAGATGAGCATAAATATACCAGTCCCTTCAGATAGTCAGTCTTTAATAGAACCTGAGATAAAGGTGGATGTGCACTATAATCCTTTTAATGAGCAGCCATCTGCACCTAGAAGAAGCTCTTTCATGACATCTGCTCCGCCAAGAAGAGAAGGATCTACTAGTTCACAAGACTGGAAAGACTTGTATAGAATTACTCAAGATATTCATGGAATAGATAGAAATGAAATAGCTATTCCAGACCAAACATCCCTCGATATTAACTCGAAGAATGAGGCGTCCGAAGAAAAGCCAGTGTTTCAGATTTGGGGGAAATATTTAGTGAGTACGGTAAAATCCGGACTGATAGTAATAGATCAGAAAAGAGCTCATGAAAGAGTGCTTTTTGAATATTACTTAGATTTATTAATTAATTCTAACCCGACTAGCCAGCAGAGTTTATTCCCTGAGGACGTGCAGTTGTCTGCTTCAGACGGAGCGCTTATAAATAGTTTATTGAAAGAGTTAAGAGGAGTAGGGTTTGATATAGAAGCGAAATCATCTGATGTGTTTGTGATTAACGGTATACCTTCGGAACTAGCAGGAGTAGATGGAGGTAAGTTATTAGAAAATTTTCTAGAGCAGTTTAAGCATAGCCTTAATGAAAAAGAACTCGGCCAAAGTGAGAAAGTAGCGCTTTCATTGGCTAAATCTAGTGCTATAGGGTATGGAAGGAGATTAGAGAATGCAGAGATGAAGGAGCTCATCGGAAAATTATTTTCGTGTGAAGTACCTTATTACACAGCCTCTGGTAAGTCTATTATTCATAACTTAACTCGTGAGGAGTTAGAACAAAAATTTAATTTTTAGAGAAGATGCAACCAATGACTAAGGTGGTGAAGAATATCATCATAATTAATGTTTTAATTTTTGGAGCTTCATGGATTTATCCAGATGTCATGTATGGTTTATTTGCAGGTTGGTGGTTTGAAAGTGATTTTTTTAAACCATGGCAGATAGTTACTCATATGTTTATGCATGGTTTTAGAAGCATAGAGCACATATTATTTAACATGTTTGCTCTTTATATGTTCGGTTCAGCGTTAGAAAATCACTGGGGAGCTAAAAAATTTCTAACTTATTATATGCTTTGTGGTCTAGGTGCGTTTATCATTTTTACTGCAGTGCAATATTTTAGCGGAAGCCATGGTGATTATACCGTAGGTGCATCAGGAGCAGTGTTTGGTTTACTTCTCGGTTTCGGTTACTCGTTCCCTGAGACCAAGCTAATGTTACTTTTCCCGCCTATTCCTATTAAAGCAAAGCATTTTGTGATGATCTATGGAGCGATTGAGTTATACTTAGGAATTCAAAATAATGCAGGAGATAATGTTGCTCATTTTGCGCATTTAGCTGGAGCCTTGGTTGGATATTTGATCATTAAATACTGGGAAAATCAAGGAAATAAAAACAATTTAAACCATTTTAGATAAACGATGAATCCACAAGGTTTTTTAGATAATATCAAAAAATTTTTCAAGAGTAAAACAATATTTGCTAACCTCATTTTGGCCAATATACTTGTGTTCGCACTGGTACTCATTTTGGAAGTGGTGTTTACTGTTTTTGTTTATGAGAACGCATTTATATATGGGCATTTAAAGTTAGTGTGGTCTTATCTTTCAAGTACTTCCGATTTTGAAGCCTTTATTCGAAGACCATGGAGTATCATCACTTACATGTTCGTTCATGAGGGATTTGGTCACATCTTCGGTAACATGCTTACTTTCTATTTCTTTGGAAGATATCTAGAACAGTTTTTAGGAAGCCGAAAACTTTTAAGCACTTACCTTATAGGAGGAATAGCAGGCTGGATTCTTTACGCTGTAGGATATAACTTCATTCCTATGTTTAAGGCTATGGGGCATGGTCCTATGTGGGGAGCCAGCGCAGCTGTATTAGCCACAGTAGTAGCAGCAGCTACCTACAGGCCTAATATGAAGATTAATCTAATCTTTATTCAAGTAGAGTTTAAGTACATAGCGGCTATAATGGTTATTGGAGATTTTTTATCTCTTAAAAGCGGAGTGAATGCAGGAGGCCATTTAGGCCATTTAGGAGGGGCCATTTATGGGTTTTTAATGATAAAGCAATTACAGAAGGGAAGAGATATCAATTCATGGCTAGAGAGAATAATAGCCAGCATAACGAATAGAGGAAGCAAAAAAACCAAAATGAAAGTGGTTTATAAAAAGTCTAAAGCAGCTACTCAATCAGACGAAGTCTATAATTATACTAAAGCTCAAGCACAGCAGAAAATAGACAGAATTTTAGAAAAGATATCTGTGGCAGGTTATGATAGCCTTACTAAGGCAGAAAAAGCCTTTCTAAATAAATACAGCAGGCAGTAAATGAAGAGAATTCTAAAAAGTGGTTTTATTGTTTTATTATTAATTCTATCATTATTTTTAGGTTTTAGTGTTTACTCGCAGGATGTAAACCCAGCAGATAACGGGCTGTTGCCTTTTTTTGGGTTGGCATTCCCTGTGCTTCTATGGATGAATGTAATTCTTCTGATATTTCTCTTTATTAAGAAGAAAGTTTCTCTAATCATTCCATTGGTAGCGTTAGTATATGCATGGCCTAGTTTGAATAACTATTATCAACTTACCAGTAAGTCTGAATTCAGCCAGGCAGATATTGAAGAGATGAAGTTACTCACCTATAACGTTCGGATTTTCGATGCCAATGAAAATATAGGAGGAAACACCAAGGATAAGATCTTTAGTATGATCAGTGAAATAGATGCTAATATTCTGTGCTTTCAAGAGTTTTACTACTCAGAAAAGAAAGGCGTTTTTGATACGAAAAGTATTTTAGTTGATGATTTAGGGTTTAAAGACAGCCATGAAAATTTCACACATCACATGCGAGGCGGACTTCATGCAGGAGTAGCCACTTTCTCTAAATTACCCATTATAAATAGGGGTGTAATCTCTTTCGAGAGCGATTACAGTAATTCATGCATTTACACGGATATATTAATAGGTCCAGACACAGTTAGGGTATATAATTCTCATTTATCGTCTATAAGATTTCAAAAGGAGGACTACAAGCTAGTGAATGAGACTAAGGATAATGTGAATGCCTCAGAAGAGAATATTCAAGGGTATAAGAGGATTTTTGGTCTGCTAAATATAGCCTACGAAAAGAGAGCGGTGCAATTAAAAAAAGTGCTAGATCATATTTACGGGTGTCCTTACCCAGTAGTGCTGGCTGGAGACTTCAACGATACTCCGGTTAGCTATTGCTACGCTCAAACTAGAAAATATTTAACAGACTCATTTGTAGAAAGTGGATTCGGAGTAGGTAATACCTACATAGGGGATTTCCCTTCCTTTAGAATAGATTACATTTTTCACTCAGATGAAATAGAAAGTGCGGATTATAGAACACTGGATGATGAGCTTTCAGATCATCACCCAGTGTATACTAAGCTTAGGGTAAAACCCCTATAAACACTATATAGAAGCAGTGTTTTTAATTAAAAATTCGGCTTGATCCCAGTCCATGTGAGTAATAGCTAAAGACCAAATCAATGGCATTTTAGATGGATACTTCTTTTTTATCTTCAGGTCTATATCTTTAAAAAGTAAGGATTTAGTCTTGGCCGTTAACAGTACTTTTTGGGCCGAGATTAGCTGTCCATTATCAGCACTCAAAAAAGGCATACTTTGACTTAGATAAACATCTAATACTAGTTTTTTCTTCAAAAGGAATTCAGCTATTTCTTCGGCTTGATGCTGGTCTTCTGCCAGAATTTGTAATTGTACCATGCTATTAAATTTTAGGAGATTAATTATAATTTTACTCTAGCATTTCATTTCCTATTAGAAAAGGAGCGTTACCATCTGTAATAATGACCTTACTGCTAGGACTATCAGACAGTTTTATAAAAGCATCTATACTCTTTAGCCTTATGATTTCATTCGTCAGACCTTCAGATAGAATGAGCTGAGCATCTCTGGTTCCTTTTGCCTCTATGATTTTTCTTTCAGCCTCTAACCTCTCCTGTTCTATGATGAATTTCATTCTCATGGCCTCCTGTTCAGCCTCTAGTCTATTCTCTATAGAGCTATAAAGTCCAGCTGGAAGTTGAATGGTTTTTAAGAGCACAGCCTCTATATAGATACCGCGTTCATTAAGTGTTTCAGACATTTTTAAGGCTATCTCCCTTTCTATGTCAGCCCTCATTCCTGAGTGCATGTCTTTCGCTAAAAACTGCGCGCAAATGTCAGCAGACGCAGATCTGAAAACACTTCTTATAATGGTTTCATAACCAGTTCCTAGATTGTTTATTATCTGAGGCACTTTCTCTTTTTGAACCCTATACAAGATAGAAATTCCCGCATTTACATTTAACCCTTCTTTACTTGGTAAGTTTAAGCTTAATTCTATGTTTTCAGTTTGGATAGAAGTGATAACCAATCGTGTAGTTAGAGGGTTGAACAGGTGTGGCCCTTGGTCCAAGGTGTTTTCAGATAGTTTTCCTAATTTTTGTTTTACGCCTATTTGACCTGGTTTTACTATAGCGCAGCTGCCTAGGAATATGGCTATGCTGAGGATGATGAGTAATTGAATTGTTTTTTTCATGTTTTTATTTTAAAGATAATTCCTTAGAATTAAGCTGTAATTAAGCTAGTATTAAAAGGAGATTAGAAACTCTGACAGCTAGAGCTGTTGTTTGTAGAAATACGTCTAGAGTAATTTATTATAGCGTCTATTATTTTACTAGGAGGAGCTATTGAAGAATTCCCTCTAGTAGGTTTTACTATAGTTAGTTTGTGTTTTTCCGGAGCTTCATGGTCTCTGTCTGTATCCTGATTGAGTAAAATTAGTTTCTGGTCAACTATGAGTGCATTTATTAAAGAGCGATCAAACCTAGAAGTACTGCTGTCTAGTATATGAATTTCATTGTTCTTTTGTGCATTAGGCTTTGGGAATATGAATAGGCTATTCTTCGCGTTGCAAAGCGAGGAAAAACTGCTCAGTATATTTTTCTCACCAGTAGAATATGAATTACAGAGAGACTCAAAATCCTGCTGATTAATCACCAGTCCTAGGGAAGTGTAATTTACAAAATCGCTCAAGTAAGTGCTGAGTTCTTCAGGCTCATTAAAATTAGAGATGATAATATTATACCCTGCCGCTACTAGTTCTTCGGTTCTTCTTAAGTATTCATTCTCGTCTATATTATCACCTTTTAGCACCATTTGATAAGTAGATAGCTCCGCTACTAAGAGAGATTTGTTATAGCTATTATTAGTTGAGCTAGTGGTGTATCTCTGAGCTGATTTTAGCATGTCCTTATGCTTATCAGGAAATGAAATAAGGCTTTCTCTCTGTAATAGAATATCTCGTTTATAAAATGAGTTTAATGGCTGAAGGATTGTATTTTTACTTCCTATCATGGTCATTTTAGTCAATTTATGCTTGACTAACTTTAGAGTCACTAGCCTAGGATCTTCTTTTTGGAATCTTGGACCATTGGTTGTGAGAGTATTGATTTCTATTTTTTCGGACTTTAAGTTTTGCAGTAAATTTTTCATGAGAGGCTCTAAGCTACCATGAGGCTGATAAAGTTCATAAAGGATATTCACGCCTAAAGTGCCTAGAAGCTCCTGCTGTTCCAGAGCATCCTCACCATGAAGTAGCACGTGGATTATAAATTCATCAGGCGGTTTGTTAGGTGCAGTTTGGTATTTAACACCTATCCACCCTTGGCCCTGATTCGTTTTATGGTAATTCAATGTCTCTACAGTACTAGAGAAAGCAAAGAAACTTTTGTCAAATGCCTTTATGGATAACTGATTAAGGAGCTGGTCGTACTCTGTTTGTAACATATCCTCTAAACGCTGCTTACTCACGAACCTTTTGGTTTTTCCGTAATAAGAATTAGAGATAGTCATGTCATAAGCTGAAAGTGATTTAGCTACTGTTCCTCCTGCTGCCCCTGCCTTAAAAAAGTGATTGGCTACATCTTGTCCAGCGCCTATTTCGGAAAAGGTTCCGTAAACTTCCGGACGAAGATTGAGGTGCAGTGCTTTTTCTATAGTTGATTTTATCATGACTAGTTGGCTAATTTTAATGGAATTCGGAAGTAATCTCTATAGACAGGTCGATTTAATTGATGTTTGACTAGATGGTACTGAACAGAGTCCTCTATGTGGTTAAAAAAATCTTCTTCATGAAATTTATTGAGGTCTATAGCAGGAGCGTCTTTCTGTTTGGTATTGGGCTTCATAAGCTGTGGGGTAGCTTTAAAGTGCTTCTTCTCAGAATGAAGTGTATTTTCATTGAATTCAAAGTCATCAAGGAAAGATTCCATTAAAGAGTAGCCATATATCGTTTTTATGGGAGCAATTTTAATTTCAGTAGTGTCGTCTAGAGCTTTAAAGCGTTCGTTCGCGTTAAGATCTAGAACATAAGACATACATAGTGTGAGGGTAAGAATTGAAATTTGTATTATTCGAGTATTTTTCATGTTTCTGAATTTTACTCAAATATCAGTCGGTACTATTAGCCTCAGATTAGCTTCACATTAAAAACGGATTAGAAAATATAGCTTTTATGAAAAGCTAATGGTGAAAATAGTTTCTGTTTGAGGAATAGACTGAACTGTGACTTTTCCGGCATGCAATTCTATAATCTTCTTCACCATGCTAAGGCCTATTCCAGAGCCTTCAAATTCAGAGCTATTTTTAGATCTGTAGAGCGGCTCGAATATTTTATCTATCTCATCATTATCAATACCTATCCCTAAATCTGAAATTTCAACGGTCAATTCTGGGGCTAAAAACACTCTTATATCCACTCTTCTGGTCGAGTACTTACACGCATTGTCTATTACATTAGAGAATGCCGTTTGGAGTAGGTCTTTTTCAGCTTCTATTAGTAGTAAGTCCTCATCTTCCACATCTATTCTAAAGGTGATTTCTCTCCCTTGATAAACTTGATTAATTTCTATAAGGGCGCTCATAAGAACTTCATCCATTCTTACTTCTTCTTTAAGCAGATTAGATTTTTCTTCAAATTTTGAGAGATTTAGAAAGTGGGTAACTAATGTGTTGAGTTTTTCTGCTTGCAGGTTTGTTTTTTGAATAGTACTCACATATTCGTTTGTAGATCTTTCTTTAGAAAGAGTAAGTTCAGTTTCTCCTAAAATTACGGCTAGGGGATTTCTCAGTTCGTGGCTGGCATAGCGAACAAAGTTTTTCTGGAGTTCGAAAGAGAATTGGATTCTGTCTAGTAGTTCATTAAATGAGATGGCGAGCATTCCTAATTCATCATTAGGGTTGTAAACTGTCAGTCGCTGGTTAAGGTTTTTAGTACTGATGCTGTTCGCCTTATTTATTTTATGGGCTATTGGTTTTAGGGCTTGCCTGGCAAAAGCTCTGCTAAGTAATGCTGAAATTAAAATGCTCATAATGAATCCTATAATCAGAATGTTTTTTAATTTTTCTAAAAATGACCATCCAAATATATCTGTGGCTAAAACTACCACGATGTATCGATTTCCTTGAACTTGGTATCTTTTGGCTACACCTTCTCTTTTTTCCTTTTTCCAAAATACGGGCTTCCCTGATACAGATTTCTCCACGATGTTTTCAGGAATATTTTCAGACTTAGAGGTTTTAAAATTACTAGCTGCGGAATCTAAGGTGAATGCAAACTCCACTTCATGAGTAAGAGACTGCATGAATCGATTTTTAAGTTCTTCCTTTTGCACCGTGGAAAGAGAGTTACTCTCTAAATAGAATTTTTCTGAAATTTCCAGTCTATCTAAAAGTCTTTCTCTGAATAGTTCCTGTCTCGAGTTTTGAGATGTTTGATAAACTATAAAACATAAAATGAATGTGATAAAAGCAGTAATAATAGTAAATGTGACCGTAAGCCTTTTTCTGATGTTCATGTCATTCATTTTTAAGTACATAACCCATTCCTACTACGGTATGGATGAGTTTTTCTTCTCTGTTTTTATCAATTTTTTTCCTCAAATAATTCATATAAACGTCTATGACATTGGTTCCGAAGTCGAAATTCACTTCCCACACATTCTCTAAGATATCTACCCTAGAGACTACTTTGTCTTTATTCTTAAGTAAGTAATGCAGTAGGTTAAACTCCTTAGCTGTAAGTTTAATGTTTTCACCAGAACGAGTAACTATCTTAGCATCAGTATTCATCACTAAATCAGAGATGGTTAATTCGCTATTGGCTAATTTGTTTTCAGACCTTCTAATTATTGCTGATATTCGAGCTAGCAATTCCTTGAATTTAAATGGCTTAGTAAGGTAGTCATCGGCTCCTGTTTGCAGACCTTCAACTATGTCATCAGTAGTGCCTAGAGCTGTAAGCATTATAATAGGAGTGGCCAGTTTAAGGGTTTGCCTGATTTCTTGACAAACTTCTGTTCCATTCATTCCTGGTAGAATAATATCTAGAAGAATAATATCGAAGTTATTCCTCTCTATTAATTTTAAGGCAGATTTCCCATCGAAACATGCTGTGACGTCATAGCCATTTTCTTCAAGTCCTTTTTTAATAAATGAGGAAATAGCGGGTTCATCTTCTACTACGAGTACTTTCATTAATGATGGTTTTAAAATCCACAAAAATTATCAAATGCCAATTGAGCTTTTGGATTTCCATAGTTGGTGGCGGCATTTTCTAAATCTTGGCATCCATTCCATGATCTATAGCTCATTATGTAAGCCAGTCCTCTATTGTATAGTGCATCGCTGTAATCTGAAGAGAGAGTTAATGCTGTCGTATATGAATCTACTGCTTTTACATATTGTCCATGAAGAACCTCTACGTTACCTTTCATATTCCAGTAAGTTTCAGAATCATTTTCCACTTGAATGGCAGTAAGTATATCATGATAAGCATCTCCATAGTAGCCCAACATTTGTTTAGTATAAGACCTATTGAAAAGTGCCTTTTCATAGGTTGGATTTAATTCGAGTGCTTTATTATAATCTGTCAATGCTCCCTCTAAATCGCCCTGGCTTTTTCTGATAATCCCTCTCACAAAAAGGATGTTTTCATCTTTTTTACTCTTTTCTACAGCTATGGTTAAGTCCTTTTCAGCGTTGATGTAATCGCCCATGAAAAAGTAGGCCACGGCTCTATTATAGTAAGCAATGTCTAAGGATGAATTAATTTTAAGGGCTTTATTAAAGGCAGTTATGGCTTCAGTGTATTGGCCATCTTTCATAAGTATTAGACCATCTAAATCATGAGCTATGGATGAGTTCGGGTTTATTACCATTACGCTGTCTATATAATCTCTCGCTAAGAGCCTCTTGTCTTGAAGGAGATATGTTTTCGCTAATTTTAAAAAGGCCAGTTCTTTATTATATCCTAGTTCTAATAAAGCGTCTAAATCTTCTATAGCTTGCTCGTAATTCTTATTAAGAATGTAATCTGAAGACCTATGCTCCAGTAATTCTAAATCATCAGGGTTTATTTCTAATGCTTTATTCAGGTCACTTATAGCACCTATATAATTGGAAGAAAGCATTCTTAGGGATGCTCTTTCGTCATAGATGATTTCAGAGAGTGGATTTAATTGAATAGCCGTATTGTAATCCTGCTCTGATTCGGAATACCTTCCAAGCATATTATAGAAGCGTGCTCTTTTCATGTAAGCTACTGAATTGGTAGGGTCTATAGATATGGCCTGAAAATAGAGGTCCTCTGTCTTTTGAACTTCACCAAGTCTAATGGAGTTATCTGCTTGTTGTAAGATTCCTTCTGCTTGAATTCTGAAGCTTGATTGTGATTTCAGAGACAATTGTGTAACGACTAAACTGATTAGTATGAAAATGAATTTTCTCATGTCTTTTTTTTGCGAAACTAAAATCTTTAACCTTTAGTCACATTAAAATCAGATTAGAATGAAAAGAAGTTTAAATGATACTTAAAGTTTGTTCTAAGCAGATTTTAAACCATTCTGTAAATTGGTTCGGGTGTCTTTGGATGTCTTTCGTCAATTTAGCTATACTGATGTATTTCCAGTCTTCTGCTTCATCTTCGTTTGGCTCAGGTTTTCCGTTAAATGTACCAGTTAATACGTGATCTAATTCATGTTCTGTTAATCCTTGATCTAGCTCCGCCTTGTAAATAAAGGAGAACTGAATACTTAAGTCGGCAGAGATTCCCATTTCTTCCTGAAGCCTTCTTTGTGCGGCATCTATGACTGTTTCGTTTTTACGAGGATGGCTGCAGCATGTGTTAGTCCAGAGAGAAGGAGAGTGGTATTTAGAGGACGCTCTTTTCTGTAAAAGAAGTTCTCCATTGTCATTAAATAGAAATATAGAAAAAGCTCTATGCAATACACCTTTTAAATGTGCTTCCATCTTAGGCATAACCCCCAGCTCGTTATCTTGCTCGTCTACTAAAATCACCAATTCTTCCATTCCGTATTTTGAAAACACAAATATGGCTTTGAGATCGTTAATAAAAGAACACAATAAAGTAACATTTTAGAATTCAAAGGATGATAGCGGTTAGAGTCTATCTAACTCTTACAGTCTGCCCCACACTTAACGTATATTTTTGAGATAATCCATTCATTTTAAACAGGTTGCTTACAGATACGCCATACCTTCTGGAAACGGCATAAAGTGTCTCTCCTTTTTTTATAGAATGGTATACCTTTTTTTTGATTTTGGTGAAATAGGAGAAGGTTTCTCTAGAAATAGAAAGATGTTTGCCTTTTAATACACCGTTTTCGAAATCGATAATATCATTTGGGTTAATAGGCTTCCCTAAATATCTACATTCAAAATGGAGATGCGGTCCTGAAGATCTTCCTGTATTTCCACCAAGGCCTATTTTCTGTCCCGCTTTTACTCGTTGACCAGAACTGAAGTGTCTTTTACTTAAATGAGCATAAAGTGTTTCTAGACCATTATCGTGCCTCACGACCATTACATTTCCATAAGATGCGCTATACTGACTTATTCTAATTATTCCTCCGAAAGCTGAAAAGATAGGGTCTCCAATTTTTAATCTTAAATCTATTCCATAATGATATTTTCCTGATCTATACCCGAAATCTGAGGTGACTATACCGTTAATAGGATGGCAGTAATCATGATTGGACTTCACTAATGCTAAATCGATTTCCCCTTCCATTCTGCTTAAATCTTTAGAGTAGGAGTGAATATTTCGAGTGTCCCAGTTCGCGTGAAGATCGAATGAAGGAGTAAGTGCTAGTGAATCTTTTTCTGTCGGTTTTCCGTCAATGAGAGCCTCGTCTGCGTTGAGTAGCATGGAACTTTCATTAAAATTTCTCTCCAGAAGATTTTCTTCATAACCTCCACCGTAGAAATTATTTTTCTGGGCCAGAAGGGAAAGAGGAATAATTGAAATAGCGAGCAGTAAATTTTTCGTCATAATGGAGAGAGCTTAAATTTCTTTAAATAGGTGCTTTGAATACGTGATATGTCCTAAAAAGGTTAGCTAATGCTCAGAGCATTCTGACTTTGGCTTAAAACATTAGTGATTCAACTACCCTTATAATTAACAGAAAGGAAGATCACATCTCTATTTCTTCTCTTTGTTCTTATGGTAGGTTTATGTAATATTGACCTTTTAACAACAAAAAATCAAATGAGAAAAGACTTTTACAGCCTTTCGGCTAATGATATAAAAGGAGAGAGTTTCTCTTTCGATAACTTAAAGGGGAAAAAAATACTGATAGTAAACACTGCCAGTGAGTGCGGCCTAACTCCACAGTACGAGAATCTTCAGGAGTTACATGACCTTTTAGGCGGTGAAGATTTTATTATTTTAGGGTTTCCCTCTAATGATTTCGGAGCTCAAGAGCCTGGAACAGAAACTGAAATTCAGAGTTTCTGTCAGAAAAATTATGGAGTAACATTTAAAATGATGTCAAAGGTCTCTGTAAAAGGAACGGAAATCAGTGATGTTTACAATTGGCTTACTAATAAAGAGTTAAATGGTTTGGGGGATTTCGAGGTGCAGTGGAATTTTCATAAATTCTTAATAGACGAAAATGGAATTTTCGTAAAAGAGGTCCTTCCTCAGACTTTACCAATAGATGAATCTATATTAACATGGATAAAAGGTTGAAGAGCTACCTTTGTATGAGTAATTAGAATTCAACAGAATATGAAATTAGACATATTAGCTTTTGCAGCCCACCCAGATGATATAGAGTTATCTGCTGGCGGGACATTAGTAAAAGCAGTAAAAGAGGGAAGGAAAGTAGGGATAGTAGATCTTACTAGAGGAGAGTTGGGTTCTAGAGGTTCATCAGTAATTAGGGCTAATGAAGCTGGTGCGGCAGCAGAAATTTTAGGTTTAAGCATACGCGAAAACTTAGGGTTGGCCGATGGGTTTTTTGAAATAAATCAGGCTTCACAGTTAGAGGTGGTTAAAATGATTAGGAAATACCAGCCAGAAATAGTTTTGGCTAATGCTGTTTCAGACAGGCATCCAGACCATGGGAAGGGAGCTGAGTTAGTTCATAAATCTGCATTTCTTTCTGGATTAATCAAGATTAAGACGGAAGTAGACGGTGAAGAACAAACTGCATGGAGGCCGAAACGAGTTTTCCATTATATTCAGGATCATTACATAAAACCAGATTTTGTAGTGAACATTACTGATGAATTCGATGAGAAATTGAAGTCAATAATGGCTTATTCCAGTCAGTTCTTTAATCCAGAGGGAGATGGAGTCAAGACGCCTATTTCAGGCGAGGATTTCGTTAAGTTTATAGAGGGTAGAGCTCGTCAAATGGGAAGAGAGGCTGGTTATGAAATGGGAGAGGGTTTCACCGTTTCCAATCCTCTGGGAGTAGAAAGTCTATTTGATGTGAAGTAGAAGGTCTATTTTAAATTAGCATCTATCCCATTCACATATAAGTCTATAGCTCCAAGTGGTTCTGCACTTTCATAACCATTAAAATCTACGATTGATTTATAGCTTATTTGAGTATTATATGCTTCTAGTAATTGTTTTGCTATAGGCATATAACTCCAATGCCATTTTTCTTCTTCATATCCTGACCTTCCGTTTTCTTTGGAAGTATATGTCTGATAGAAGCCGAACGAATTAGCGTGAGTAGTTAACCATTCGTAGACTTTCTTACCTTCTGTATTAGAAGTAAAGTACGAATCATTTAAGTCATTTATATCTATATCTGTTCCCCAGTGGTGTCTGCTGGTTCCGGGCATAGAGCTAAACCTCATGATAGCTTTGGCTTTATCTGCTCCGAAGTGTTTGATGTATTTCCCATCCTTCCATTTCCGTTCCCAAATTCCCTTCTGGTAATCGAAATTTCTAGCTGCGCTAATGATAGTCAAATCCACTCCACACTCTTTAGATGCATAAAACATTTTTTTAAATGCATCTAAAGCTTCAGTCCTTAAATAGACCTGAGTTTTAGAAGTGTATTCTGCGGGAATTACAGAAAAATCTGGATGAGAGTCATAATCGACTTGACCTAAAAGTTCTGCCGGAGTAAACGTACGTTCTTCTTGAGTATTCATGAGTGATGTGCTAGCGAGCATGAGTATAAAAAATATAAATGTCTTTAACATAATAGTAAAAAAAAGGAATAATGAAATACCATGCAGCAGAACTACAATTAATAATCAACGATTTTATTAGGAATAAAAAAGCCTTTGCTGTTAAGGCAAAGGCTTTAAATGTTATTTCAGTAAAGGCTTAATGAATACCCTTCGCTGCCAAGTATCTTTCAGCATCTAAAGCAGCCATACATCCAGTTCCAGCAGCAGTAACGGCCTGTCTGTAAACATGGTCGGCAGCATCACCTCCTACGAATACACCTTCTACCGTAGTTTTAGAAGTGCCTGGGATTACGTTAATGTATCCCTGTGGATTTAAGTCTAAATAATCAGCAAACACTTTGGTGTTCGGTGTGTGACCGATAGCTACGAAAAATCCTGTACATGGAATAGTACTTTCTTCTCCAGTAATATTATTCTTCACTTTGGCACCTTCTACTCCAGTATCTCCCAAAACTTCTACCGTTTCAGTGTTGTAATGGATTTCTATATTCTCCATACCTTCTACTCTATGAACCATTGCTTTAGAAGCTCTAAATGCATCTTTTCTTACGAGCATGTGTACCTTCGTACAAAGCTTAGCTAAGTAACTAGCCTCTTCACACGCTGAATCTCCAGCTCCTACTATACACACTTCCTGGTCCTTATAGAAGAATCCGTCACATACAGCACACGCAGAAACACCGCCACCCATATCTCTAAGTCTAATTTCAGATTCTAGACCTAACCATTTAGCAGAAGCACCAGTAGAAATAATGATGCTGTCAGCAGTCATATTCTTCTTTCCATTATCTAATTCTACCTTGTGAACAGAGCCGCTAAAATCTACTTTAGTCACCCATCCGCTTCTTACATCAGTATCGAATCTTTCGGCTTGTTTCTGGAAATCGATCATCATTTGTGGACCGTCTATTCCCTCAGGATATCCTGGGTAATTATCTACTTCTGTAGTTTCGGTAAGCTGTCCTCCGGGCTGCATTCCCTGATATAATACAGGCTTCATGTCAGCTCTAGCCGCGTATATGGCAGCAGTATAACCAGCAGGTCCTGAGCCTATGATTAGGCATTTTACGTGTTCTATTTCTTCACTCATGTTTACGTCTTTTTAGCGTTGCAATATTACATATTTATACTAGTAAATCTCTGCTAGATTTACTGGGAAAATGCTATTCTTATTCACTTTCAGAGATTCTTAAAAACTCATCCCAAATAGGCTCGGATGGAGGAGGAGCGGTAATGGTGATAAGCTCTTTTTTTACCGGATGCATGAACTCTATTTTTCTAGCATGGAGGCATACAGATGCATCTTTATTCGTTCTTTTAGCCATGTATTTAACATCACCTTTTATAGAGCACCCTATGTCTGCTAGAGTAGCTCTTATCTGATGGTGCCTGCCTGTTTTAGGTTCTACCTCTAGATAATGATATTTATCTCCTGAGCCCACGTGTCTGTATGAAAGCTGACTTTCTTTAGAGTCTTTGGTCTCATGATGGTAAACGTAGCTTTTATTTCTATCAGCGTTTTTCTTGAGATAGTTAACTACCGTTCCAGATGTTTCACTCGGTGGGTTCTCTACTATAGCCCAATACGTCTTTTGAATTTCTCTGTTTTTAAACATCTGAGAAAGCCTAGTAGTAGCTTTACTCGTTCTACCGAAGATAACTACACCACTTACTGGCCTATCTATTCTATGTATAATAGAGATAAATGCCTCTCCAGGTTTGTTGTGTTTATTAGCTATGTATTGCGCAGCAAAAGAAGACAGCACAGGGTCTTTCGTCTTATCTGCCTGTAGAATATCACCAGGACGCTTATTAATGGCTATGATATGATTGTCTTCATAGAGAACTCTTAAATTCTCTAGATTGGTCTTAACGATGTGTTTAGACTTGTCTACCCAATTTTTTTTCTGATTGCCGCTAGAGGGATGGTTAGTAGGATTCTTCTTCATTCGGGAAATCACCTGATTTAACATCAGTTATGTATTCTTTAACTGCATCATTCATAATAGAAGAAAGGTCGGCATATCTTCTTAAAAACCGTGGGCTAAATTCTTGAGTAATGCCAAATAAATCATGAGCTACCAACACTTGACCATCTACGTCTCCTCCTGCTCCTATTCCTATTATAGGAATGCTAACAGATTTAGCTACTTCTGCCGCTAAGTGGGCTGGTATTTTTTCTAGAACTATACTGAAACAGCCTAGTTTTTCTAAAAGGATCGCATCTTTTTTAAGTTGTTCGGCCTCTTCACCTTCCTTAGCTCTTACCACATAAGTTCCAAACTTATAAATGCTCTGAGGTGTGAGTCCTAAATGCCCCATAACAGGTATTCCAGCAGAAAGAACTCTGGTAATAGATTCTGCTATTTCTTCTCCACCTTCCATTTTTACAGCATGCCCTCCAGACTCTTTCATGATTCTAATAGCTGAATCCAATGCTTGTCTAGAATTCCCCTGATAAGAACCGAAAGGAAGATCCACTACCACCAGAGATCTCTCCGCAGCTCTAATTACAGAGGCAGCATGATAAATCATTTGGTCTAGTGTTATAGGAAGGGTGGTCTCATGACCAGCCATGACGTTAGAAGCAGAATCACCTACTAGAATAATGTCTATTCCGGCCTGGTCTACTATCTTGGCCATGCTATAGTCATAACTTGTTAGCATGCTTATTCTTTCACCTCTAGACTTCATATCTAGAAGAACTTGGGTAGTTACTCTTTTCGCTTTTTTATGTACTGACATGGTGTTCTCTTTACAAGGGGACAAATTAACGTAAAAGAATTCTTAAACCCTCATTTTTTAGTAAGGTCTGACAATAGAAGGAATAGAAGGGGTTTTCCCCGAGCCAGAGCCTAGTCAGTTATTCTTCTGAAGGTGATGTTTATTCTGCCAGATAATGGGCGTGTAGTTTTAGGAATCGAGTGCTGCCAGTTTTTTTGGAGGTTATTCATAAGGAGAAGGTCGCTGTCTTTTAATAAAAATTCCTTCTTCAATTTCAGCCCCTGTTTGTTTCTAAGGAGAAATCGTCTTTCTTCTCCAAAGGATAAGCTGGCTATGCACGACTGATCTATTTCTTTTTCGTCATCGGAGTGCCATCCCATGCTATCAGAGCCATCTCTGTAATAATTTATTAAGGCTGCATTAAAATTGAAGTCTGCAGCATCAGAGACCTTATCTAGAGCCACTTTCAAGAATTCAGGAAAAGGAGACGATTCCCATGTGATGGAAGAGTACGAGTATTTAGGACCGAACCAAGCTGTCAATCTTGGCTCATTATGAGTTCTTCCGAATAACTTTAACTGATTTTGCTTCCAGTTTAATTCTTTTTTCAAAAGACTAAATGTGAGTCCAGAGTTGAATTTGGATAAAACCAGAAGGCTTTCATTTCCAAAAAAACTCATCTGCTATTTTTGCAACGCTTCTATCTTTTTCATGATATCATCCGCCTCAGAATATTTCCTATCACCTTCCGTACGATTAACCCTAGAAAGTTCAAATGCCTCTTTCATGAGTTTTTCATATTTGGTCTGTAAAACCTCTACTTCTGACTTCTTTTTAAATAATCCAAACATGATACAAAGATAGAATCATAATCCGGAAACTCCTGTAACAGAAACTTAACTACATAACTTCTTGAAGAAATCGTGCTAGTTAAAAGAGAATTTCGTTAGCCAGTATAACTATTTATACCCTCTTTATAAGCGCCTAGGGCTCTTTCTCGGGCTCCTTTGTGGTCTACCATTGGTTGTGGGTAAGAGAATTCACTTAGGTTTTTCACCCATTTACGAGTGTATATAAGATCTTTATCGAATTTTTTTAGCTGTTCTATGGGGTTGAAAATTCTAAAGTATGGAGCAGCGTCACATCCGGTTCCGGCAGCCCACTGCCAGTTCCCATTATTGGCAGATAAATCATAATCGAGTAATTTTTTAGCGAAGTAAGCCTCTCCCCATCTCCAATCTATAAGTAAATGCTTGCACAGGAAACTAGCTACTACCATTCTTACTCTGTTATGCATATAGCCTGTTTGGTTTAGCTGTCTCATACCAGCATCTACCATTGGATATCCTGTTTCTCCCTCACACCATCGCTCGAAATCCTGCGTGTTATTCCTCCATTTTATGGCATCATACTTAGGCCTAAAACTTTCACTAACCACACGAGGAAAATGAAATAATATCTGCATAAAAAACTCTCGCCAGATTAATTCACTGAGAAAAACAGCATCATTTGATTTTAATTTCTGTATGATTTGTCTAGCGCTTACAGTTCCGAACCTTAAGTGAGGACTTAAGTAACTAGTTCCGTCCTTGGCAGGGAAGTTTCTCATAATTTCGTACTCATCCACTTCTTCTAAAGTAAATGGTTTGACAATTCTACTGGACTTGGTAAACCCTAGCTTTTCAAGGCTTAGTAAATTGAGATCAGTTTGGTGTAAATTTTCGAAATTAGAGTCTTTTAAGGGCAGGTGCTCATTTTTATCAAATTGAGATAGCCACTTGTTTTTAAAAGGTGTGTAGATTGTATATGGTTTGCCGTCATTTTTCAGGACATCATTTTCTTCGAAAATAACTTGGTCTTTAAATGGGCGGAATTGTACTCCCTTCTCAGCCAGAAATGCTGCTACTTCTTTATCTCTTTTCAGCGCATAGGGTTCGTAATCTTTATTAATGTAGACTGCCTCTACATCATATTCTTTTAGGATTTCCTCCCAGATTTCTAATGGACTTCCGTGCTTTGTTAGAAATGAGCTTCCTTTTTTAGTGAGCTCAGCGTCCATAGAACTAATCTCAGCATGAATGAATGACAATCTAGCGTCATCCTCAGGTAGCTCTTTTAAGATATCGGAATCAAATATGAATAAAGGCAAAACGGCACTCTCACTAGCTAGTGCCATGTGGAGTGCCGTGTTATCTTTTAATCTTAAATCTCTTCTAAACCAACATATGGAAACTTTCATTATTCACAGCTTTTTCGCGTAGCAATGGTAGTTAAATTTCATTTCCTATATGTTTCGAATCGGTAAATTAATCCTTCACCAATTTAATAGACTGGCTGAATTCGTTAGATTTTATAAGCAGTGTGTATGTTCCTGCGGCTAAATCTGCTAAGTTTATTGCGTGGTCTGTTAATTTTAGCTCTCTTAATTTTTTACCAAGCATATCTAAAACTGTAATAGTGGTTTCAGTGGGAATAAAACTTCCGTTTAACTCGATGTTTAATTGGTCTGTAAAAGGATTTGGAAACACAGAAACATTTAAATCAGATGAATTCTCATTTATAGAGAATGGAGAATTATAAAGATCTACATCAAAAACGATCATTCCATCAGTAACAGCAGCACCTGGGAATTGGTCTAAAAATCTTTCTTGTCCTTGAACTAAATAGGCCTTTCCGTCTATTACAAATGAGCCAGGAGCCCAGCGGCTTAATCCAGGATGGCTCGGTAGCTGAGACCAAGAATCATCTGCAGGGTTATATTGCCAAAACTCTCCTGTTTCTAAGTAGTCGTGATCATCACCGTCTCCGCTTAGAATATATCCATATCCATCATGAGAGAATTGAGTTCCCGCTACTCTTGATTCTCCAGGGAAATCATTCATTTCTTCCCAAACCTCCGAATCAGGATCATATTTATAGAAATCTTTAAATATTCCATTCCCATGACCGAAACCTACATAAGCATAACCGTCTAGGTCGAAATAATAGGGGTGATGTCTAGGAACTCCTGGAAAGTCAGGTTTGGCACTCCAAGTATTTAAAGCGATGTCATACTGCCACCAGTCGTCTCTGTTTCCAGAGGACGAACCTCCAACTCCTACGAATATTTTACCATCTAGATGAATAAATGCTGGATGAGTCCTGGCTTGACAAGGACAAGAGGCTAGTTCTTCCCATGTTTCACTTACAGGGTCAAATTTCCAAAGGTCATCCAAGTAAGTTCCGACTTGAGTATTATAACCAAATCCCATATAACCGAATTCCCCATCAGAAACTCCATAAGAGAAACCTCTAGAGGTACCTGGAAAATTGCTCATAGTAGTCCATTCATCTAGTATTGGATCATACTTATGAGAGGTGCTTGTGCTTACATCAAAGGAGTTAGATCCAGCCACAGAGTATCCTATGCCGTCTATAGAGAAAGTTACTGGGTGATGCTTAGATGATGAGCTTCCTGGTACAGAAGCTACATCTGTCCATTGCTGCCCGAATAATAGTGCGGAGCACATTAGAGTGAAAATGGTAAGTGTTGTCTTCATTTTTAGGTGATTTATGTTGGACGAAGTTAGGATAAATTTAAAGTGTTCTATTTTCGAAATATTCATAACGGACATTAAATTTAAGTTTGCATTGCAATGCTAAGAAACGTTTCATACAATAATCCGCAGATAAATAGAGAGATTCTAAAGGCTGTAGGAGGGAGTTATTCATGGGTAGAGCGAATTAAGTTCGGAGGAACTGGCTCGCCTAGGCTGCCTTTAATAGAGGCATCTTCTGAAATAGCGGAACTTCTTAATCGAGATAATAATTTTAACTACTGTAACATAGAAATATGCTGGAACGGAGTGATAATTAGGTTCAGATCCCTATTAGAAACTTATGGGCTGATAATTCCTTTTCATCAACTGAGTGTTTTTAAAGCTGGTAATGAGAGTTATTCTATATTTTTGGGAGAGCACAAAGTTAAGGTAGAGGCCGAGAGTGAAAAGGTGCATAAATTCTTCAGTAGGTTGCTAGAGTTGAGAGCTAAGCAGTCGGGGACGAGGATAGAAGACCTTTAACTTTATTGGTTCATTGGTTAAAAAAGAGAATTATAGTTCCTCCTGTGATTATGGCTAATAAGACGATAACTCCTTTGAAGTAGGCGGCTTCTATTTGTTTAATCGTTTCTTCTTTATCCCACCACTTGTTATGAATAGATGCTAAAGTAATTCCGACTAAATAAGTCATATTACACAGAAGAAAAGCTCCTGCATAGGACTCAATAGGGAAATAAGAAAGCACTAACTTTTTATAATCTATAAGTATCCCTGCTTGGCCTAGAGTGTATATTACGAGTATGATAATAACATTCAGTACGAATATCCTGAATAATAGATAGAACACAGTTTTCACGCTAAAATTTTAATACGAGCTTTAAGTTTATCCTTCTTCCTGTAAGGAAATTTGGAATGGCGTACTGCCTGCCATTTACAGCCTCTATCCAAGTGTGATTTATGGTATTATTAATCCCTAATAAATTAAAGAATTCTAGACTTACAAATCCACTACTGAATAAGTTATTTTTATCCATTTCTCCAGGCTTAGCCTCAAGTGTTCCTTCCTCTATAGCTTGAATTCTTAAGCTTCTGTTATAGAATAGTTCTCGAGATAGACCTAAGTCTACTCTTCTATAAGAGGGGGTTTTTAAAATATCATCTCTTCTCTCGTTTCCCGGAGGTCCGTAGGGTAAATTAGTTCCGTAAAATCCAGTCACTTGTACTTTCCAAGCAGGATACCTAGGCATTTCATCTTGGAAAAACATACTGAAACTGAATAGCTGGTCTGTAGGTCTTCTTATAAATCCAGGGTCTACATCTCTAGTTTCTACTATTTCATCGTTAGCGGTGATACCGTCTATTATGAGTTCTCCGTCTGAATTATAGTTTTCTAAGAAATTATCATCTGCTATATCTTCTCTTGAGCGTAATAAGGATAATCTAATCCATGACTGAACTCCTTTAATAAATTCGCCATTTACCATAAAGTCTGTTCCAGCTGTATATCCTTTAGCTGTATCGTCTGCATAATATCTAATTCTTACATTATCTATTTCGTAAGGAATTATCCTAGCCAAGTTTTTATAATAGGCTTCACCTATGAATTTAAAAGGCCTTCCCCAAGAGGTGAAGTTATAATCGATGCCGGTTAAAAAGTGAATAGATTTTTGAGCTTGAATATTAGAGTTAAGAGTTCCGTCAAATCTTCTAAGCTCTCTGTAAAAAGGAGGTTGGTAGTAATATCCCGCAGAAAATTTATAGAGAATGTCTTTTCTTTTTTTAGTAACCTTCCCTGTAGAATCTGTGTACTCTTTAAACGTTAATGGTCTATAACTAAAAACGGCTCTCGGGCTAATTACAGTTTCATTATTATAGTTCCAGTAATTAGCTCTCACTCCTAAATTGGCAGTCCATGTATTTCCTTTTTCAGTTTCGAGTTCCTTTTCATATTGTAAATGACTCATTCCTCTAATAGAGTTGACTTCATTCTTTCCTATGATAACTTCATTCAGAAGTATCTGGTTAGATGGAGCCACTGGAGTTGAGAATCCTACTGAATCTAGGTAAACCCATTCTCTTAGTTCATCATTTATAACCTCATTTTGTACGCGCACTCCCCATCTTATTCTTCTATCTCCATCATCATTTTCAGCTAACCCTTTATGGTTAAACGTAAGAACTGTAGCATCTAAGTAATTTCTTCCATGTTCTAAAAATGAACCTACTCCTAGATTTCTTAATACATCTCCGAATTCATCTGCACCTAAATCCCGCTCTAACTCATCTAAAAAGTACTGTCCCAGAATATCGAATGTTTCAGACTCTTGAGTTTTAAATGCAGATAGTTGAAACTTCAATAAACGTTTAGGGAAAGGAACATAGTTAGCAGAGATAGCTCCGAAACCAGTTTCGAATTGAGAGCGTTCCTGACCATCAAAGAAGATGGTTAACCGCAGAGCCTCGTTTATGTTTCCTATATTAGTTTCTCTGGTCTGTGGAACGAAATTATACCTGTTTCTACTGTAGTTACCCAAGATGTCAAAGTTCCATACTCCTTTGTCATTGGGTCTCCAAGTCATATATGTTTGAAGGTCTATGTAATTAGGGTTGTAGTCTCCCTCGGTATCTAGACTTCCTAATACGTAGGCATTACTTTTATATCGGAATCCCGTATTGTAAGTGAAGTTTCCTTTTTTGCTTTTATCTTCAAAATGCAGCGCTCCACCGAGTAGACTGGCCATTAATGACCCAGAAAATTCAGAGGGTCTGTTGTAACTGATATCTAAAACACTCGAAAGCTTATCTCCATATCTAGCCTCGAAGCCACCGGCAGAGAAAGACATTGTACTAATCATATCTGGATTAGGAAAACTAAGACCTTCCTGCTGTCCTGCTCTTACTAAGAAAGGACGGTAAACTTCTATATCATTTACATAAACTAAGTTCTCATCGAAGTTTCCACCTCTTACGTTATACCCTGAACTCAGTTCAGAAGTGATAGAAGTTCCTAATCCTTGGGTTAAAATTATACTGGAAATGTCATTATTTATACTTGGAATTCGTGCTATTAGCTTGGGGTCCATTTTAGTCATGGAAGGCCTTTGTTTATCTAAAACTGTAGCTATGCCCAATTTAGTCGAGATCTCAAATAACTTTATTCTCCAATTAGTAGACTGACCTTGCTTTAGGTTTGCTGTTCTATACACCGGGGTGGAGTTTATAAAAGAAAACTCTATAGAATAATTGACATTCGCAGGAACCTCTATGTTGAATTTACCATCTATATCAGTAGCTTCCGAAAAAGAATTATTTACACTTCTAAGAAGAATAGTGGCGTTAGGCAGAGGTTGATTGGTTTTGTCTACTACCGTACCTGAAATAAACCCAGTTTGGGCAGAGATACTAATACATGATATTAGGCCTATAAGTAAGGTTAGAAATCGTAATTGCATGGAGGTCAAAAGTAGTGTTTTACGTACTACTCAGACCTAACGTTCTAGAACAAAAAATGGTATATCTCACATGTCTTTTTTACTAGTTGGGCTATATTGCATCCATATTCTTCGAGCATGAAAAGTCTAATGAATTTAGTTTTGGTATTTCTTTTAACTCTTGCCGCTTGCTCTTCTGAACAGGAGTTTTCGAGTAAGGTTATGGCGGGTAAGAGTGAAATTATAGGACTAGCTAGCCCTATTCAATTAAACTTGATCGAGACAAGGTTGCTTCTGTCTGATTATTTTATTTACCCCGAAGAGATAGTGTCAGCTAATATTCCGAATGTAAAATGCATACTTGATACTATCACTTTCGAATTATCTATTCTAGGGAATATTTCCTCAGCATTAGATTTACTAGAGATAAAGACCAAATCAGGTAAATACCACATTCCTGTGTTTGGCTCTAGACAAATAAATGCAGAATTAAGAATTCCGACTTCAGCGGTAAAAGCTTCGATTCTTAAAGCCAAGGGTACCTTTAACAGTTGGAATCCAAATGAAGGAGTATTTGAAGAAGTAGGAGATGAGTGGGTCTTGAAAATGATTCTGAGTACAGGTGCGTATGAGTATAAATTAGTGGCAGACGGAGCAGAACTCTCAGACCCGACCAATTCGACTATGGTTCCTAATGGAATGGGAGGTTCTAATAACATTCTTCAGGTAGGAGAGAAGCCAATAAAGAATATGCTTTCTGGGTTGAGTTTTCAAAAGAGTAAATTAAATTTTCAAACGGAATTGCCGCCAGGAAATGCTATTGCAACGCTTAATAACCAAAAAATAGATTTTATAATCAAGCAGAATAGTATCGAAATAACGCTACCGGAATATGCTAAAAATTTAAATCAGAGTGTTATTAGGGTAATAGCTCAAGCTAATGGCCAGAGGACTAATGAAGTGCTAGTACCACTCTCTAAAGGAAAAGTAGTCACTAGTTCATCCGAATTAGACAGGTCAGACATGCATAAAGCCATTATGTATTTCGTAATGGTAGATAGATTTAATGATGCAGAACTTGCTAATAACCATCCTATAGAAGATGATAGAATACTGCCTATAGCTAATAATTTAGGCGGAGATTTGCAGGGTGTTACGGCTAAAATTAACGATGGATATTTCGATGACCTAGGAGTAAACACACTCTGGCTTTCTCCGATAGCCACTAACCCAGATTCGGCTTATGGTTTATGGAATAAGGGGGTGACCAGTATGTTTAGCGGATATCACGGGTACTGGCCTGTGCGTAGCAAAGAGATAGATTATAGGTTTGGAGATGCTTCTGCTTTTAAAAGTTTAATAGATGAAGCCCACAGTGAAGACATGAATGTTCTTTTAGATTATGTGGCCAATCACGTGCATATAGAACATCCTGTCTATAAAGAACACCCTGAATGGGCTACAGATTTATACTTGCCTGATGGTACAATGAATACTGAGAAGTGGGATGAACATAGACTAACCACTTGGTTCGATACGCATTTGGCTACATTGGATTTAAGAAAGCCAGAAGTGATAGCACCTATGACAGATACAGCCCTTTACTGGCTCACCGAATATGAACTAGATGGGTTTAGACATGATGCCACTAAGCATATTCCTGAGGAGTTTTGGAGAACACTAACCACTAAGATAAAAAAGCAGGTAGTAAAAGGAAAAAATAGGCCTATATATCAGGTAGGAGAAACATACGGAAGTCCAGAACTAGTGAAGGGTTACGTGCAAAGTGGACAATTGGATGCTCAGTTTGATTTTAATTTGTATGATGCGGCTATCAATGCATTTGCCAAAGATGACAGTGGGTTCCAAAACCTAAGAAGAGTTTTAGAAGAGAGCATGACTTATTACGGAGCGCACCACTTGATGGTAAACATAACTGGAAATCAAGATAAAGCCAGGTTTGCCTCTTATGCAGATGGTTCAGTAAAGTTTGATGAAGACACTAAGCTTGCAGGATGGACCAGAGAGATTAAGAATGCAAATGAAAAAGGATTCAAAAGAATACGAATGATGTCTGCTTTCTTAAACGCTATTCCTGGTATTCCTTGTACTTATTACGGAGATGAGATAGCTATGCCGGGAGGGAATGATCCTGATAATAGAAGAATGATGAGGTTTTCTGAGTTAAATGAAAGTCAGAAAAAGACCAAAGACAACCTGTCGCTTCTTAATAGGTTAAGAACAAGTCAGATGGCGCTCATTTATGGGTCGACTGCTATTTTAGAGTCGTCAGATAATATGCTTCGTATCTCTAGGACTTATTTCGGTGAAGAAGTTCAGTTTATCTTTTATAAAGGAAGTGAGGATTTAGAGTTTTCTATACCCAAAGAAGATTTATCTTCGATGAAGGTTTTGGGTAAAGAAGATGTCGAAATTAGGGAGGAAGAAGAAAAGAATGTATTTAGTATGAAGCCATGGAGTTTTATAATAGTAGAAACCCAGAAACAGTAAACCTGCAGAACAGTGAATAAGAAAGTAGTAATCCCCCTTGTTTTTTTAAGTTTTAGTTTGCTTTACCTATGCGGAAGCACCCCCGAAAAGTTTCATACTCCAGAAGAAGTAGCCATGTATAATTTAGTCGCTGATACGCTTCATGAAGGCTATAATGGTTTGTTTGCAGCTAGTGGAGACTGTGAGCAGTGTCATGGGTATGATGTGAATGGAATAGCTAGCTCAGGCGGAGAAACAGGAGATGTAAACGTGGTAGATGATTGGAAAACTTCTATGATGGCCATGAGCGCAAAAGATCCTTTTTGGAGAGCTAAGGTGAGTCATGAAGTCGTAACTATACCTAATCACCAAGAAGAGATAGAAGATAAGTGCACCTCATGCCATGCGTCTATGGGGCATTTCGCTGCGTTTCACGAAGGAGCCGAACATTACTCTATAGAAGATATGGTACAAGATCCATGGGGTCTTGATGGAGTTTCTTGTTTAAGCTGCCATCAGCAGAAAGATGAGGCTTTGGGGGAAACGCATAGTGGAGATATAAGATTCGATACTACTAAAGTGGCCTATGGTCAATATATAAGTCCTTTAGCTAGTCCTATGGTTTTGGCGACAGGTTATTCACCTGTATTTTCAGAGCACATTCAAGATGCCGGTATCTGCGCTTCATGCCATACCCTAATAACAGAAACGGTAGATTTAGATGGTGAGTTTATAGGCAGCACTTTCGTAGAGCAAGCCACGTATCATGAATGGTTAAATAGTACTTACGATGATCAGGATATTAGTTGTCAAAATTGTCATATGCCTAATTTAGGAAACACACCTATTTTTCTAATAGCAGGGTTAAATACAGCACCGCGCCAGAATTTCAGTGTGCATGAGTTTGCTGGTGCCAATACATTTATGCTTCAATTAATGAAGGATAATAAGGAAGAGTTGGAACTTTCAGGGTCTGATGCAGACTTTGACCAAACCATAGCTGCTACTTTTGAATCTCTGCAGACTCAGAGTGCAAACCTTAGTTTGTCAGCGTTGCAACGCGATGAAAACTCAGCTTCGTTTTCAGTAACCGTGAGTAATTTGGCAGGTCATAAATTCCCTAGTGGCTATCCTGCCAGAAGATTATTCCTTCAGTTCACAGTGACAGATGATGCAGGAAACACCCTGTTTAGCTCGGGAGAAACAGGTGAAAACTTCATTCTTTTAGATGAAGAAGGAGTAGAGCCGCATTATGAAACCATTGATTCTGAAGATCAAGTACAGATTTATGAAATGGCTATGGGCGATGTAAACGGAGATTTCACTACCATTTTAGACAGAGGCTTTGTTCACTTAAAAGACAATAGACTTTTACCTATTGGTTTTAGCTATCAGGATGAAGTGATAGATACTGTATTAGTTCATGGAAATGCTACTTTAGATTCAGACTATCTAGGGAAAGCGAGTTCCTTGGGAAGAGACCGAATAACATATAACATTAGTCTAGATGAGTATTTCGGTGAGTTAAATGTAGAAGTAAGTGCATTCTATCAGAGTATTCCTCATAAGTGGTTGGAAGAAATGTTCTCAGATTCAACTGAGGAAATCGAACTTTTCAGAGATATGTACGAGAGCGCAGATAAAACACCAGTTTTAGTGGGTTCTGAGTCTATAATTTTAGATGATTATGTAGGCCTTTCAGAGTTAGAAAAGGAAAATTTCTGGAGTGTATACTATGATGAAAATCAGCGTCCAATTATCACGGCTGAATCCAATTCTGGTATCCATATTTATAACGTTTCGGGTAGTCTCGTGCACAGCGGCTTTGTGCGCTCTGGGGCCAACATGTTCCCGCTTTTTAGCCCAGGGATTTACCTTGTTACCTCCAGCGAAACATCCACTGCATTGAAGCTAATTGTGCGTTAGGTTATTGATATTGGTGAAAAAAAATAAGCGATGGGTTTGTTAGAATTGTCTAATTTGTGCGCTGCAACGAAAATCAAAAAAAATAATGAAACGAAATCTTACAAATTTAGTACCCTTAATTGCTTGCTTATTTACGCTGAGTGCTTTCAGCCAAACGGTCACTTTTACTAATCAGAGTGTCCTTCTTCAATCCACTTCTGGTAGTTCTTATGAGGACTGTGTCGTAGATGTTAATATAGATGGCTATGATGATGTAGTTAGAATCACTGGTGATGGTATATATATAGACTATCAAAATGCTGACGGTTCTGGTTTTACTCCATTTTACTTTGCTAGTAACTGGCAGAATCCACCTTCGTGGAGTTTAGCTTCAGGAGATTTAAATGAAGATGGATATAGAGACTTCTGTTTCGGAAATGGACAAAGAGTTTCTTTTGTGTATTCCTCGGCAAATGGTTCAGTATGGACTGAAGAAGCTTTTCCTGAATACATTTTTAGCCAAAGAAGTTCTATTAATGATATTGATTTAGATGGAGATTTAGATGCCTTTGTTTGTCATGATGTTGATCAAAGTCATGTTTATTGGAATGATGGTTCTGGAAATATGACTTTAGATATTTCAGGATTCGAAACTCACAATGGACCTGGGAATTATGCCAATATGTGGTGTGATTATGATAACGATGGAGACACCGATTTCTACTTAACTAAATGTCGTCAAGGAGGAAGTCCAGGTGATGTCGATGTTATCAATCAAATGTATAGAAATAATGGCGATGGAACTTTTACTGAGGTAGGGGCTGAGACGAATACAAATGACCCTGATCAGTCTTGGACTACAGTTTTCGAAGATTTTGATAATGATGGAGATTTCGATTTATTTACTGTCAACCATGATGTAGAAAATAGACTTCAGTGGAATAACGGAGATGGAACATTCAGCGATAACGATGTGTTTGATGCTGGAATAAACCCATACTCTTTAGGAGCATGGGAGTTAGATGCACATGACATTAATAATGATGGATTTGTAGATATCATCTCTGAGATGAGCACTAGTCTTTATTATAACGATGGAGACGGTACTTTTACAGCTGGTTCATTAGGGTTTGGTTCTGCGGCTTTCGGAGATTTAAACAATGATGGTTTTTTAGATGCTGTAAGAGGAAACACGCTTTATATGAATGATGGAAATGAGAATAATTACGTTAAGATAAATCTAATAGGGATTGATTCTAATAGTGACGGTATCGGAGCTAGAGTAGAAGTTCACACGGCAGACGGTATGTCTCAAATAAGAGAAGTTAGATCTGGGAGAAGTTTCTCTCCTATGAGTAACCTGTCTGCAAATTTCGGAATAGGAGCAAATACAGAAATAGAAGAAATCATAGTAAAATGGCCTTCAGGAGTAATAACAATTCTAGATAATCCAGGAGTAAACATGTCATTTACTATTCCGGAAGCTGAATGTTTAGCTGAAGATATCGTAATTACTGCCGCTAGTGCGACTACTATTTGTCCAGGAGAGTCAGTAGAAATTTCAGCACCTGCTGGAGGATCTTCTTACTTGTGGTCTACAGAAGATGATTCTTCTTCTATTACAGCATCAGAAACGGGAGTGTATAGCCTTTTCATGTACAATCAAGATAACTGTGTATCACTATCTAATAATATAATGGTGACAGTATTGGAAGAAGAAGTTCCAGAAATTTCTATTCAGGGAGATACCTTCTTTTGTGAAGGGAGCTCTGTTATTTTAACTGCCAGTGAGGCAGAAGGATATTCTTGGAGTAACGATCAAGAGACTCAGTCTATCGAAATAACAGAATCTGGAGAGTACGCTGTAACTACGACAGGAATATGCTATGATGAAACATCAGACGCAGTAATGGTAACAGTAATGCCTAATGCTTTGCCTAACACTTCGAATATAGAAGCTGGGCTAGGTGATGAAATAACTCTTACAGGAACAGGAGATGGAATACTTACATGGTATAGTGATGAAGATTTAACAGACGAGATAGGAATAGGAACATCATTAACAGTTCCAGGATTTACTTTAGACGAAGAAACTTCTTTCTGGCTCACTAACATGAATGTTATTGACGGAGAGTTACAGTCTGGAGCAAAAGAAGATTTAGGAGGAGATGACCAGTGGGGACTACCTTCAATAGGAGGTTATTCATTATTCAACTCTTTCGAAAACTTTACTCTTTTAGATGCTACGGTTTATGCTAGTGGAGATGGAGACAGAACTTTTAGCCTCACAGATGCTGATGGAACAGCTTTAATTTCTGAGACATTTACGTTAGTAGACGGAGAGAATTTAGTAGAGTTTAACTGGGATATTCCAGAAGGAACAGAAATGAGTATCAGAAGTGAAGAAACCAATTTATACAGGAATGATGGAGGTATAACTTATCCATATGCTGTAGGTGATGTAGCTTCTATATATACCTCTAACTTCGGTACTTCATGGTATTACTATTTCTATAACTGGCATGTACAAAAAGAATCATTCGTATGTGAGTCTGAGCCAGTAGAAGTAATAGCAAGCATAGTCGGAATAGAAGAAATAGCTAGAGTAAACGGGATAGAGATGTTTCCTAACCCAACAGTAGAAAATTTATCGATTACATTTAACTCTGCATCAAGTGAGAAAATAAGCATTGATGTTTTAAATGCTTTAGGTCAGTTAGTTATTTCTAAAGAAATTACTGCAAGCAACGCAGTTGAGCAGAGAGTTGAGCTTAGTGTGTCTAATCTTGATTCAGGAGTATATACTGCGAGATTCACTACAGGAGGATCAGAGGTGAGTAGAACATTTGTAAAGAAATAAGAGATTAAGCAGAGAATTAAATAAAACCGTCAGGATTTCCTGGCGGTTTTTTTATGCTATGAATAATTCAGAATTAAGAAAAGTACTCGAGAAATTAATTAGAGTGGAGTTAGCTTCTAACATCCAAGGAATATTACTTTCTTCACGAGGAGGGGGGAAACAAAGAAGCGTTAATGATAACAATCTTTTTTTCACACTCTCTGCCTCAGTCCTTTTTTATGGAGCATCTTCAGCCACAAGTTCTTTAATAGATAATAGTATTCTAAAAGAACTTAATTCGTATAAAAACAAGGACGGAAAGGCTACCTATAATTTCTGGCGTACGAATCCTTATGAGCAATTTCCAACTAGTTTTTTTCTGTCTAGAATAAAACATTTTTGGGTTCCAGATGATTTGGACTGCACAGCCCTAGCTTATTTTTTTCATTCACGAGAAGAAGGCCTAGCGTTGCAATACGAATTGGAGAAGCACCATACGAATTCTGAAATCAACTACGGAGACAAGCTGATTTCATTCAGTGGTTACGGAACTTGGCTAGGAGAAAAAATGCCATTGGAAATAGATGTTTGTGTTATTTCTAACTACCTATATTTTCATTTTTCAAAATCGTTAGAAAGAAATTCAACCGAGGAAGGTCTAATTCGGTTTTTATGGGAGGTCGTAAAAGAAAACCTTTGGTTTACTCATCCTTTCAAAGTGAGTCCTAGCTATCAAAAACCTCATGTAATAATTTGGCACATCAGTAGGTGCTTGAAATACGAGGGCTTGGCAGATTCAGTAGAATTTATTTCTTACTTACATGATTACTCGGTTAATGTAGAGTCTTTTGAAGAGAAACTGTTTGTCGATCTCACCTATGATGAATTGGGTTTAGAGTCACCTTTGTCTGAGGATTATTCATTAATTGAGATAGAAAAGTTTATAGATAGCTTCTCTTTTTTTAGTGCCTCATTACTCACTAATTCTCGATATAAGATTCTGAAAAGGATGGCTCCCATTTCTTTTTTTAACATTCCATTTACGTGCAGAGGCTTTAACGCAGCACTTTTATTGAAAAGATTAGGCTGAAAATGGTAACCATATGGGGTTGTCTGAGGTAAAAACAGAAAACACTATAGATGAAAATTATTCTTTCAGCCGTTATGGTATCTGTTTTCGGTTCATTATTTGGTCAGGATTTTACGGTAATAAAGGAGCTTTTAAATGAAGGTAAGTTAAAAGCTGCTCAGCAAACTACTCAACAATTACTAATTGCATTTCCGGAATCTGCAGAGGCGCATTATTGGTTAGGAGCGTGCATGTATAGATTTTATTCGAGTAGTGAGTTTAATCCTAATAGGGACTTGAAATCAATAGTAGACGCAGGAATAGCTTTTGAAAAAGCTGAATATTTAGATAGTCAATGCGCTAAAAAGGCAGACGACTTTTCTGTCTTAAAAGCCTATTCTGGAAAAACATTTAACCTCGGTGTTCTCTCTTATCAAAAGAAAGAACTTGATATGGCATTCACCTATTTTAAAATGGCCACTAATGCCTCAGAGTGGATGGGAGCATTAAATAAAGAATCTCTTTATTACACCGGCCATTGTGCTAATAAAATAGAAGACTATAGAGCGGCTAAAAATTTCCTAGAAAAACTAGTGTCGGTTGACCCGACAAATACAAAGGCTGTAAAAGAATTATTAAAGTCATATAGGAATCTAAACGAGTTAAATCAGGCTAAAATTCTTTTGAAAAGCTCTTTGGTTCAAACTCCGAATGAAGCTAGTCTTTGGTACGAGTTAATAGATCTATCCGCTGAGATGAATGATCCAGAAGAATCATTAAAAGCAGCTAGGACTTTGTCACATTTAGACGCCACTAACCCAGAAAACTTAGCCTATTTAGCCGGGTTTTACAATGAGACGGGAGATAAGGAGAAAGCCATTACTACGTACACAGATTGTTTAAGTCTTAATGCGAGTCATAAAGAAGCCAACCACAACTTAGGAGTTCTGTATTATAATGATGCTCTAAAGTTACATGGAGTAGCTTCTAGTCCTTTAGAGATAAGCTCTCTTAAGGAAGTATTGATAAATGCAGAGCTTTATTTAAATAAAGCAAAGGACTTAGATTTAGGGAATGTTGAAATTGAGATGTTAATCAATAACATTCAAAAGATGAAATAAGAGTTTACCACCCGTTATTAAATGAAAGGTCATATAGTTCAATCTGTATGGCCTTTTATATTAAAACGTACCAGGAGAAAAATGATTAACTTCGAGCCTTAAAATCAACCGAAACCAATCATGTTTAAATCATTTTTTTACCTCTCCTTAGCAGCTGTAGTAGTTACTGGCTGTTCAGAAGCATCGACTAAATCAGATACTGATAGCACACTAAAAACTGAAGAATATAACTCTGTTAAAGGTGCAGACATTCAGGATCCAACAGACTTCGAGTGGAAGGCTGAAACTGTAGCCGATTTAGGTTTATACAGATATCAAATTCCAGCATCTAGTTGGAATAACCTAGATGTTCAAAAAAGAACTTATGTTTATTATTTAGGACAAGCTGGTTTAGCTGGTAGAGATATGATGTGGGATCAGAATTACAGACATAATCTCGAAATTAGAGAAGCTTTAGAAGCAGTCTATACTAACTCTAGTGATAAGTCATCTGATGAGTTTAACGCATTTAAAGAATACACTAAAAGGGTATGGTTCTCTAACGGAATACACCATCATTATTCTATGATGAAATTCACACCTGAATTCAGTAGAACTTGGTTCGGAAAAGCACTTCAAGAAGCTAAAGGAACGATCTCTGAAGAAGCTCTTCAAGCTATGTTTGATTCAGAAATGGATTCTAAAAAAGTGGAGCTAGACCCAAAGAAAGGACTTTTGGAAAGCTCTGCAGTTAACTTCTATGCGCCAGACATTAGTACTTTGGAAGCAGAAGCATTTTATGCAGAGATGATTGACAGATCAGATAAGAGACCTATTGAGTATGGACTAAACTCAAGGCTGTATAAAGATGCTGATGGAACTATAAAAGAAGACGTTTATAAGGTAGGTGGTTTATACGGGCCAGCCTTAGAAAGAGTAGTTTTCTGGTTAGAAAAAGCTGAAAAAATAGCAGAGACACCGAGAAAAGCGACAGCTCTTAGAAAGTTAATTCAATACTATAAAACAGGAGACCTTAAAATCTGGGACGACTATAATATTCAGTGGGCAGCAGCAGTAGAGGGAGATGTAGATTATATAAACGGATTTATAGAGGTGTATAACGATCCTCTAGGGTACAGAGGTTCTTACGAGACTGTAGTAGAAATTAATGATGTAGATGCTTCTGGAAGAATGAAAGTTCTTATGGATAATGTGCAGTGGTTTGAAGATAACTCTCCATTCCTTCCAGAGCACAAAAAAGATAAAGTAGTAGGTGTTTCTTATAAAGTAGTAAATGTAGCTAGTGAAGCAGGAGATGCTTCTCCAAGCACGCCTATCGGAGTAAACTTACCAAATTCGAATTGGATTAGAGCTCAGTATGGTTCTAAGTCTGTTAGTCTTGGAAACATTGTCTATGCCTATAGTAAAGCGGGAGGTAGCGGAATGCTAAGAGAGTTTAGTAATGATGAAGAAGAAATAGCTATGGCTGAAAAATATGGAGATGCAGCGGGTAAAATGCATACAGCACTTCATGAAGTAGTAGGTCACGCGAGTGGTAAACTGGAAGAAGGGGTAGGAACACCTAAAGAAACATTAAAGAGTTATGCGAGCACTATAGAAGAAGGTAGAGCCGATTTAGTAGCGCTTTATTTCATGTTAGATAATAAATTAGTTGAATATGGACTAATGGAATCTACAGATGTAGGAAGAGCAGAATATGACTCTTACATTAGAAATGGAATGTTAGCACAATTAAGAAGATTAGATAAAGGAGCAGACATAGAAGAAGCTCACATGAGAAATAGAGCTTGGATAGCTCACTGGGTAGTAGAAAAAGGTGGAAGTGAAGTAATAGAGAAAATTGAAAGAGAAGGAAATATTTTTTACAATATTAAAAACTATGAAAAACTTCAAGGATTATTTGGAGAGCTTCTTCAAAAAGTTCAAACAATTAAATCTCAAGGTGATTATGCCGCTGCAGAAGCTTTAGTAGAAGGATATGGAGTAAAAGTAAATCAGGACGTACATCAGCAAGTTTTAGATAGATCATCTAAATTAAAATCGCCAGCTTATGGTGGGTTTGTTAATCCGACTCTAGAAGCAGTAGAAGATAAAGAGGGTAACATTACCGATGTTAAAGTGAACTACGGAATGACTTTCGAAGAGCAAATGCTTTTCTATAGCGATAAATATGGCCACCTAAGAACAGGTCTACGTAAATAAATGATAATGTCAATTAACGATTTAAGAATTGAAATAATCTCATGGGTAACTTCTCAGTCAGATGAGAAGTTACTCACTAGGATTAAAGAAACCATAGATGATATTGATTTCGAAGAAAAAAGTAAATCTTTGGTAATAGGTAAACGGCCTAATAATACTCCTGTGATTAAAAGCGAGTTTCTAAAATGCATTCAACAGGCAGAACATCAAATTCAGAATAACGAGTTCTTAACTCTAGAGAATTTAGAGTCTGAAGTAGAAAGCTGGTAGGGTAAAGCCCTACTTTCTTTTATTAAGAACACAATATCCGATCATGAAAAAAACATATCTCTTATTAGCCATCCTATTGTTGGCTGTATCTTCTCTCTTTTCTCAAACTCCATGTGAAAATGGAATGGCGGGAATCTACCCATGTGATAATGTCGATTTAATGTCTACTATCTCACTTGCTGAATTAGGAGGAGTACAAAACATGAATGATATATGGGGCTGGACAGACTCTACTTCAGGCAGAGAGTTTGCACTCATTGGAATGAGAAATGGAACAAGTTTCGTAGAAGTAACAGACCCAGTTAATCCTTTAGTCATTGGGTTTCTCGCTACAGCCACTACAAATAGTTTGTGGAGAGATGTAAAAGTATTTAATGATTATGCGTTTATAGTAAGTGAAGCTGGAGGACATGGTATGCAGGTGTTTGATTTGGCAGAATTATTAATCGATTATGATGAGTATCCAGTAGTTTTTGACCAAAGCGCTTACTATGACCTTTTCGGAAGCGCACATAATATCGCCATTAATGAAGCCTCTGGTTATGCTTATGGAATAGGGACTAATAGTTTTTCTGGAGGACTACACTTCGTAGATATTAATGACCCCTTAAATCCACAAGTAGCAGGTGGATTTGGAGCTGACGGATACACACATGATGCCCAAATAGTAAATTACACTGGGCCAGACGGAGATTATTTTGAAAGAGAAATAGCTTTTTGCTGTAATGAAGATGCTGTTACCATTGTAGATGTTACAGATAAAACAGATCCCATTCAAATTTCTACATTAGGATATGATTTGAGCGCCTATACACATCAAGGTTGGCTTACTGAAGATGAGAATTTTTTCATCTTTAATGATGAAATAGACGAGACTTCTGGTTTTACGCCATATACTAAAACCTTAATAATGGACGTGAGAGATTTAGATAATCCAGTATTACATTATGAGTATTTGAGCTCAAGCACGGCTATAGATCATAATCTATATACCAAGGGAAGCTTATGTTACCAGAGTAATTACAGATCTGGATTAAGAATCCTAGATATCGGAAACGTCTTCGAACAAGAAATATCTACATTGGGATTCTTTGATTCTCAGCCTATGGATGACTTTCAAGATTATAGCGGAACATGGAGTAACTACGCTTACTTTCCCAGTGGAACGGTTATTATGTCTGATATGTACACAGACTTTTTCATATTAAGACCTACGTTAATTAATGCATACAGGTATGCAGAGGTTTGCGCCAATGCTGATGGGGTGGAGTTTTATGTAGATGTAACTTCATCGCAGCCCATAACTTCAGCTGTGAGCACAGATTTCCTTCCAGTCGGTATGTCTGTAATCGTTGGTGATGTAGAGTCACCAGGAAGAATACCAGTGACAGTTACCTTCACAGATATTATAGAGGAAGGAGAATATTTTATTCCGATTACACTCTTTAACGAAGGAGATGTTTTGTTTAACGAGTTCTTAACAATTGCAGTGACTAATGGAACACCTCCTGCATTCGCGGGATTCTCTCCATTAAATGGCTATGATTCTACAGACCCTTCCGTAATTATAGAATGGGACGCTATAGAAGGTTTAGATACATATAATTTAGTAATCTCAGATGCTGAAGATTTCTCTACTATTCTAGTAGACGAGGAGGTAGAAGGAACGTCATATGAGTTTACTGATCAAGGTACATTCTATTGGAAATTAATAGCACCTACTTCATGCCGAATAGATTCTGAATCAGACGTAAGAATGTTTTCTAATAACTACCTAGGAGTTTCTGAATTGAATAAGAATGTGAAAATCTATCCTAATCCAGCTTTAGATGAGCTAAGCATAGAAGGAGTAACAGGGTTAATTCAAATCTTCTCTTTAGATGGAAGATTAGCTAAATCTGTATTCTTAGAAAAGGATTCTAGTATAGATATTCATGAATTAGCGTCAGGTACCTATGTTCTCCAAGTTGAAGCTAAAAATGTTCAACTAAGATTCGTTAAAGAATAAAGGCGCAGCATTTCTTTAGCCTCTTTTACATCGTGAACTCGTACTATTTGAGCTCCCTTCTGCGTAGCAATGGTGTTCAACACCACCGTACCATTTAATGATTCTTCTGGAGTAATATCAAGCGCTTTATAGACCATTGACTTTCTTGACATACCCACTAAAAGAGGAGCATCTAAGGAATGGAAATAATCAAGGTTAGCGAGTAAGTCATAGTTGTGTTCCAGTGTTTTCCCAAAACCAAAACCAACATCTACGATTACATCAGTAACACCTAAAAGCTTTAGCTCATTCAGTTTTAGGCTTAATGCCTTATAGACATCTTGAACTACATTTTTGTAAGAAGGATTATTTTGCATAGTCTGCGGAGTGCCCTGCATGTGCATAATAATGTAAGGAACCTTTAGTTTCTTTACTGTCTGAAACATTTCGGGATCTCCATCTCCGCCCGAAATATCATTAACAAGACTTGCTCCAGCATTGAATGCAGCCATTGCTACGCTACTTCTAAATGTATCTATCGAAATCACTGTTTCAGGAAAAGCCTTTTTAACAGCAGAGATAGCAGGAATCACCCTATTTATCTCTTCATCCTCCGAGACATCTTCTGCTCCTGGTTTAGAAGAGTAACCACCTATATCTAAAAAATCGGCACCGCTTAAAAGCATTTTCTCAGCACGAGATGAAATTTCACTTTCAGAGCTCACTCTACTCCCCGAATAAAAAGAATCGGGTGTAATATTTAAGATCCCCATGATTTTAGGAGAATCTAAAATCATGAGCTCTCCATTAATGTTTAAGGTAAATGAACGCTTCATAAAGACAAATATAGATTTTAGCTTCTTAAACCATCGGAAAATAAGAAAATCAGGTTTTTTCCTCTGAAACGAAGCACTACCTTTGCACCCATTTTAAAATTCAGTAATCATGTTGTCAGTTAATAATATTTCTCTTCAATACGGGAAAAGAGTCTTGTTCGATGAGGTAAATGTTAAGTTTAATGGAGATAACTGCTATGGTGTAATAGGCGCCAATGGAGCAGGGAAGTCTACTTTACTTAAAATTATAGGTGGCGACATAGATGCTAACAGCGGTCATATTTCTTTAGAGTCAGGCATGAGAATGTCTGTATTAAAGCAGGATCACTATGAATTTGATGAAGTTCGTGTTTTAGATACTGTTATGATGGGTAATAAAGAACTCTGGAGCATAATGGATGAGAAAAACACATTATATGCTAAAGAGGATTTTTCTGATGAGGATGGAATGAAAGCATCTGAACTAGAAGAACAATTCGCGGAAATGGATGGGTGGAATGCAGAACCAGATGCAGCCAATCTTTTATCTGGATTAGGAATAGAGGAATCAGACCATGAAAGACCGTTAAAAGATCTGAATGGTAACCAAAAGGTAAGAGTTCTTTTAGCTCAAGCCTTATTCGGAAACCCAGATTACTTGATTCTGGATGAGCCTACGAATGATTTAGATCTTCAAACGGTAACATGGTTAGAAGATTTCTTATTAGAGTTTAAGAACACCGTAATCGTGGTTTCTCACGATAGACACTTTTTAGATACTGTATGCACGCACATCGTAGATATAGACTTCAAAAAAGTGAAAATGTTTTCTGGAAATTACACCTTTTGGTATGAGAGTAGTCAGTTAGCGTTAAGACAAAGAAATTCTGCCAATAAGAAAGCTTCAGAGAAGAAAAAAGAACTTCAGGAATTCGTAGCTAGATTCTCAGCCAACGCCTCCAAGTCTAAGCAAGCTACCAGTAGAAAGAAATTATTAGAGAAAATAAACCTAGAAGATATCGAGCCATCGAGCAGAAGATATCCAGCCATCATCATAGAGTCTGAGAGAGAAGCAGGTGACCAAATACTTCATATAAACGGCCTGTCTAAATCACTAGATGGAGAAGTCTTATTCAGAGACCTTAATCTTAATGTCACTAAGGGCGATAAAATTACCGTGCTTGCTAAGAATGGTTTAGCTACTACAGCGTTATTCGAAATATTGAATGGAAATGATGTGCCAGATTCAGGTGAATACACATTCGGTCAAACCATAACTACAGGATACCTTCCTAATGAAAATATGCACTTCTTTGAAGAGCAGTTAAATCTTATTGATTGGTTAAGACTATACTCTGTAAATAAAGATGAAGTGTACATTAGGGGATTCTTAGGGAAAATGCTATTCTCTGGAGAAGAAACATTTAAGATGGCTAGCGTACTTTCAGGAGGGGAGAAGGTGAGGTGTATGATTTCTAGAATGATGTTAACTGGAGGAAACGTGTTAATGTTAGACGAACCTACTAATCACTTGGATTTAGAATCTATTCAGGCGTTTAACAATGCGCTAAAAGACTTCCCTGGAACAGTAATGTTTACATGTCATGACCACCAGTTTACTCAAACTGTGGCCACTAGAATAGTAGAATTAACTCCTTACGGATGTTTAGATAAACTAATGACGTTCGATGAGTACGTTTCTAGTGATAAAATAAAAGCTCAGAAGGAAGAAATGATGCAGAGCGTTTAATCAAAATATTTAGTTAATAAGATTAAAACCAGAGGTTTTATAAGTTGAAAGTTTCAATTAACTTACAGGGGTAAAACAATTTAAACCTATAATTAATTGAAGTTAACTAAACTCTTAGGAGCTATTGTATGCTCTGCTGTTCTTTTTTCTTGCGGAAAAGAAGAAATAAACAGTCCGACTAATACCCAGAATTTCAGTATAGATTTATCTATAGATGAAATTATTACTCCCTTAGAAGGAGAAGCACTCTCCAAAAGTGAGATAAACGCTCAGGTCCAAAATTCACTAGACAGAGGAGAAATTTTTAATTGGAAAAATGTAGATGATAAAACTCTCTGGAGCGCTGTCGTTCAATCTGATTCATTAGTATCTATAGGTTATGCGCCTTCTCATATAGCAGATTTGGAAGACATCATACATGAAATAGATGTGAAGTCTGGTGAGTGGAAAGCTGTCTATGATGCATTGACCAATTACACGTTAGAAAATGTAAAAAAAGCGACTCAGAAACAGTCTTTAGAGTTAAAAGAAATTTTGGCTTATGGAGAAAAACCTCTTCCCTATTTTAATGTTTATCTATCAGATTATGAAACCATAGCTACGCTGAGAAAAATGGCTGTAGTAAGATATGTGGAGCCTATGGGTTATGGAAGTGAAGTCGATCAGAGAGATTTTGGCTGTGGCGGTAATGTGGGAGCCAATCCTCCTTCTGCCGATTACTCTACAGTATCACCTAACGCTAAAGTTTCATGGAATTATGAGTACATGAATATAGAAGAAGCATGGAATTATTCTCAAGGAGATAACATCACCTTAGGCTTGATAGATACGGGAATTTCTCCCCACCAGAATAAATTAAATAGTCAGTTTGCCAGCGATGAGTCTACGGGTAGATTTAGAGAAAAGCATGGGACTTACGAAGAATGTTGGTGGTGGTGGTGTTGGAATGATGGTCCAGATGACGACTGCGGACATGGAACTAGCATGGCAGGAGCTATGGCTGGACCTAGAACAGATAATGGTTCTGCCGCAGGAGTAGCTTATAAAGCGAACCTAGTAAGTGTAAGAGGAACAGATGACGTATTAATTAATTCGTCAAGTGAAAAAGACGGAGTATCTGATGCTTACTACTATCTTGGAAGTAGAGGTGATATTAAAATTATTAGTGCTTCACTCGGAGATGTTTTTTATAGCGGACAAGTAGCAGATGCTGTTAAGTATGCTTACAATAAAGGAAAGCTGATTTTTTCGGCTGCAGGAACGAGCACATCTTGGACTAATTGGGTAGGTGTCATTTTCCCAGCTACTATGAGTCAAACTACAGCTATTACAGGAGTTACAGATGCATCTTCACTCCAGAGATGTGATAACTGTCATAGTGGCCCTCAAGTAGAGTTTGTAACTGTAATGCAAAGGTCAGGGGATGACGATAGGACAAACCTAACATTGGCTCAGTCTGGAACAAATCCTAGTTATGTAGGAGGTTCATCAGTGGCTACAGCTACTACAGCTGGTGTGGCAGCGTTGATTTGGGCCAGAAACCCAAATATGAGTAGATCACAAGTTCTTCAAAAAATGAAGGAAAATGCAAGTAATTATCCAAACAAGAACAGCCATTACGGTTGGGGAATTATAAATGCAGAGAGCGCAGTTATTAGTGTCCAGTAATAACGAATAAACTTTTTTAGAAGAGCCCTCTTTCGCATGAAAGAGGGCTCTTTTTATATAGTCTTTCTAGGCTTTATGATCTTCTGAGCTATTAAAAAAGATTCTAATAATTGGCTCATAATTTGAAGTAGAAACAGAATATATTCCACAAATGAAAAACATCTTATCACTATTAGTCTTTACTCTAGCGGTGCAATTTGGATTTAGCCAAATTAAATTCGAAGAGAGAATAGAATTCGAGATTAACGATGGATTTGTTTCTGAAAAATTCCATGAGATGGGAGAAGTCGGGGTGATAGTCAGTTCACGTTCATCCAATAGTTCACAAGGAAACTATACGTGGAGATTCCAGCTTTACGATACAGAACTCGTATCGGTGTGGAGTGAAAACTTAGAGATAGATAATTCCTATATTTTCGATGAGACAGCCTCCACAGAAAACTCCCTTCATAATTTTTATAGAAATAGAAAAGGAGAATTTATAATCGTAAGTCTCGAGCCATTAGACAGAGAAGTCACCGAAGTTGTGGGCGCGTTTCCTAAAAAGACCATCGTGCAGAGTATGCAGATTTTAGGTGAATATGCCTTTTTTAAAGGAGAAATAAAGGGTTCACCATATTTGTTCGCTGTTAATTGGAGAACAGGCAAACAAAAAATAGTTCCTATCCAAATAGATAACTTTAAGAGTAAAAAAATTGTAATCAAAGATTATCAAGTATTAGAAGATGAGAGAGAAGTCTTCGTTTTTCTTCAAGTGTTCTATAAGAAAAATTTAGAGCTGCATATTATCCAATTAAACGAAAAAAGTGAAAAGACCAATCAATATCATTTTACCGATGATATTGATAAAAACATCATGAGTATTTCAGTATCTAAGACTGATAATGGGAAATACATTTTCACGGGTACTTATAACTCATTATCTAAAAATAAAATTTCAGCAGGAGATATTTTCTCATCATTGCTAACAGGCAGAAGAGGCTCCAAGTCTGCACGAATGATGTCTTCTTCAGAAGGACTGTTTTTCTGTGAAGCTCAGAATAATGAAATCTCGTTTGTCCAATATTATAACTGGTTAGAGTTAGCTAATTTTTTGAGTTACCTATCCGATAGGAAACAAGGAAGAATAGAGAAAAAGAACGAGCGAAAAAAGGCCAAAGGAAAACAGCTTACCTATAATTACTTGATAGCTGATCACGATGTTCAGTTTGTAGAGGATGGATATATTTTCTTAGGAGAAGCCTATTATCCTACATATAGAACAGAATATTACACGAGTTACCAGAACGGAGTATCGGTCAATCAGAGCCGAACTGTATTTGATGGTTATCAATACACGCATGCAGTAGTGGCTAAATTTGGATTTAACGGAGAATTGATCTGGGATGAGACCTTTGAGATGTTTCCTGCCGAAAAACCATATCGAGTAAAACGGTTTATTTCTACCCCAGATAATTTGGAAGACGCTCTTTATATGGTGTTTTCTAGCAATGGCAGAATAATTACGAAGGCCATAAACTTCGATGGGATAGTTATAGAGAACAAAGCTTCAGAGAAAATCCTCACAGATGACCAAAACGATACTATCAAATACACGACTTCTAATCTAGACTATTGGTATGGAGACTATTTTCTCGCTTTTGGTTTCCAGAAAATAAAGAATAAGGAAGAGGCTAAAAGAAAAGATAGAAAGAGAAAAGTGTATTACATGACTAAAATAGCATATTAACATGAGTTTATTCGATTTGATATACATGTAGTTAAGCGTTGCAACGCAAAAAAACCACTTTTCAATGAACCGATAAGATGAATGTGTGTACAGAGAATTATAATCTTTAAAAACACACAATCTCATGAATATTTTAAAAATGACGATAGCCTGTTTAGCTATCATATCTTACACATCACTCTCAGCTCAGTATAACACCAATGCGGGAAAAAACAGAGCTTATAAAGAAGAAGTTCAACAAATCGCTGTAAAGGATGACAAAGGCCAGCAAGTCCTAGATGACATCGGTAATGCAGTATTTGAAGAAAAGGTAGTAGAGGTAGCAGTCCAATCCGATACTTACGGGAACGCTGCTGGTACAGAGTACGATTTAGCTACAGATGGAGCTTTTGAAGGGAACACTATAGCGGTCCTCCACTTATATACTGGAGAGGGTTTCGACTTTTCTAAACCCAAAGCAGCCTTAGAAGAAAAAGGGTTTTCTATCTACAGGTGGATAAATCAACCTCCGAGTCCTGAGGTTTTAAGAGAGCAGCTTAAATCTGCCAGTCAGTTATGGGTCATAAGCGATCAGACGCAGAAATTAACAGACGATCATGCCGAAGTGATTAAGGAGTTCTTCGATAGCGGAAAGGGACTTTACATCTGGGGAGATAATCAGCCTTATTATGCAGATGCTAATTTTTTAACCCAAAAAATATTCGGTACCACTATGAATGGAAATACACAAGCTGGTAAAACTGTAGGAATTAGTGGAGAGTCAGCTAATAAATCGGGAATAGTAGACGGACATTTAATAGCTACAGGAGTATCTAATATGTATGAAGGAATAACCATAGCCACAGTAGAAGCTACTCAGGATTTAAGTCCGCTGGTTTATGGGAGCGCAGATAATCTAGTAACAGCGGTGTACGAAAAAGATGGAAAAAGAGCCATCATAGATGGAGGGTTTACAAGACTATATTATGCATGGGATACAGCAGGAACTGGACGTTACGTTAAAAATGCTGCATCATGGTTGGTAAACTATGAGCGTTTCGGGGAGTTGGTTTATGATGAGGTAAAAGCTGAAAAGAAGAAAGATGAGAGTTTAAATATGGAGATGGATGTGATTGAAGAGGATTTAGGAGATGTTATTCATGTAGAACTAGATAATATGATAGAGCCTGAGTTAGATTTCAATGTTAGAAATTGAATAGAAATGGGTAAACAATAAAAGACTAACCGATATAAGTTCGAGTATTTCTAAATCGCTTATTTGAGGTCAAAAAAACCAGCAGAAATTTCTGCTGGTTTTTTAATTTCTAATCTATTTTATTTATGCCTCTTGAGAATTAAGAGATACTATTTTCTAATTCCCAAGAAACCAAATACTGCACCACAGATGCCACCGAATATATGTCCAAACTGAGAAACGCCATCTGCTTTAAAGCTATGAATAACTTCACCACCTAAATAAACGAGCACGACCAGCAGGAAGGTAAAAGGAATTTCTTTATTTCTAAGATTGACTATGGAAGATAGTATGATGAACATAAATACTATTCCGCTAGCTCCTATAATTCCTGTACTAAAGAGTAAGCTGTTTACTAGTCCTGTAGCCACGGCCGTAATTATAGTCATCCATAAAAGCCGCTTAGCTCCATATTTCTCCTCTAAAATAGGGCCTAGAATAATTAAGAAAAGTAAATTAGAAAATAAGTGCTCATAGCTGCCATGGCAGACTATATAGGTAGCCAGCCTGTAGAATTCGAAAAGTCTTATAGAAGGGGATAGACCTAGATAGTGATTTACAACTCCACCAGTAAACACATTTAGATTCAGCAGAATAACTGCAATTAAACAAAAAGTAAGCGTAAACTTTGCGTTATACGTTATTCTCCATCCTTTAGAAGGTTTATTCGCTGTCTGTTTTTCCATGAATAGTATCGTAGTTTACTCTTCTATCGATCATCTGTAAGATGATTAAAAATAGCCCAGCCTTTATGCCGAAGCTGGGAAGAATGGATTTAAGAACAACCAAAATTTCGAATTCATAAGCTGGGATTTGAGTCATGTGCCATATTCCTAGACCTACTATGATAATGTGCGCTAGTATAAATAATCCTAAAGATTTGACTATTTGAATAGACTCCAGTTTTTCGGCTAAAAATCCCACTAAGAATGAAGCCATAACAAATCCATAGAGATAGCCCGTACTAAAAGAGTACCCATGAGCTTCGTCTGGTATGAAATAATGTATTCCTCCTTGATGTCCAGCAAATACGGGAAGACCTATTCCTCCTAGGATAACGTATATCAACGTAGCCAAACCACCTATTCTCCAGCCAAATATGGCTGGAACTAAGCATACCATTAACGAACCGAACTTGACGTCTACGGTCTGACTAATTGGCCAGGTTAGGGGAGAGATAACCGCTGAAACCAGTATGCCTAAGCACAGTTTAGCTATGAAATCTAATCGAGCGTCTTTAGAGAAAACAATGGATTTATTGAACATTCGGTTAATCTTCTATTCGTTCATATTTATACATAAACTGACTTCCTTCCTCTAAGTTAACGGTGTTATTAGAAGGATTCACATCCGCTAATCTAGATGAAGTATCGATATCTATTTTAGCGATTTCAGAAACGGGAATGTCTAATATAAATGCATAAGTAGGATTAGTCCAAGCCCAGTCTTTCTGTACAGTCCAAGAGTCATATCCCTCTTCTTTCATTTTTTCTCCTCTCATGATTACCATAGGAATATTATGCATGTGGACAGTTCCATCTTTTTTAGTGACTACTACATCTAATGGCATAGGCATTAGCTCGTATCTCTCTAAGGTAAGAGTGGTAGAGTTATTGTCTCCATTAATAGCGCTAATTCCGTAGTCTATTTTTCTAGTAGAATTTACGAAGTGCTGTAAATACCAGTCTAATTCTAGATGAGAATTCTTCTCGAAAATTCTTATGAAGTCATTTGGGTTCGGGTGGTGAAACGCCCAAGTGTTAAAGTACTCCATCATACCAGCTCTAAAGTTTTCTTCTCCTACTATATAACTAAGTTGGTTCAGAAATACAGAACCTTTACTATAGGCAGCAGAACCATAAGCATAATTGGTAGAATAATGATCAGCATGAGTGCTCATTGGCTCCTCAGCTCCAGAATTAGCTAACCTTATATATCCCTGTAATGAACGGTAATTATTAGGTGTTCCATCATCTCCATAAAGATGAGTCATACATTCTCCAGAAGCGAATGTGGTGAATCCTTCATCCATCCATTCATATAAACTTTCGTTAGTAGCTAGTAAGCCTTGGAACCAGCTATGTGCCATTTCGTGAGCCGTTACACCTACTAAACTACCAAGGCTTCTTTTTCCTGTGATAAGCGTAATCATAGGATATTCCATTCCTCCATCTCCACCTTGAATGATGGTGTACTGCGGATAAGGATACTCACCATAATTTTCAGAGAAAAACTCCATAGCCTTTACGCTGTAATCCTTAAGTTCCTTCCAGTTTTCATTTATTTCTTCATCATCTTGGTGAAAGAAGTGTAACAATGGCCCATCCTTTACTTGGGCAGTCTCATGAATATAATCTGCATCTGCAGCCCAAGCGAAATCGATAACGTTCTCTGCCTTGAATTTCCAAGTATTAGTTGTTCCTGCTTCATGCTGAATGTCTTTTGAAGAATAACCGTGACCTATTTCATCTGGGTTTTGTAACACACCAGTAGCTCCTATTAAGTAGCTAGCATCGATAGTAATGTTTACCATAAAATCTCCCCAAACACCGTGAAACTCTCTTCCTACATAAGGTACAGCATGCCATCCCATGCAGTCGTACTCACACATTTTAGGGAACCATTGAGTCATACTATATCTAACACCTTCAGTGTTTTGTCTTCCTGATCTTCTTATCTGAATAGGAACCTGCGCATCGAAAACCATTTCGAATGTAGCCTTCTTTCCCGACTTTAAAGTCTTAGGTAAGTTGACTTCCAAGACAGTTCCTTCTACATTAAAATCTACGTTTACACCATCCATTTTTAAGGAAGTAATGTTTTGATATCCCTGCTGAGATTCGTCAAGCTGAGAAATTCTATCACCAACTCTAGAATCGGGATCTTCTATAGTTCGAGATCTTACATCCATCATACTTCCCGGCTGGAAAGCATTAAAAAACAAATAGTAAAACACCTGGTCTAAGTCATCAGGAGAATTATTCGTATAAACTAACTTTTGAGTTCCCGTGAATTTATGTGTCTCCACATCCATTTCGATATCCATTTCACAGGACATAGCCTGCTGCCATCGTGTAGCTTGTGCATTAGAAATAATGGAGGAGAATAGAAAAAACGAGAGTGCTATAAGTTTTAGTTTCATTTTATATAAAATTGGTTTTCAAATGTAATGAACTACTAAGTTCTATAAGCTCATGAGCTGCTGATATTAGTTAAATCGTTGAGTTTTTTTTCTCATACTAATACACTCATAAATGAGTTGGTTAGGTATGAGAAACATTTGGTGTATCCTTTTTTTAGTTTTCAGCGTTGCAATAGGCCTAGGACAAATTAATCTTCTTCTCGTCAATTCCTCTTCATATAAAACGTTTTTCGTTAATCAGCCAGAGTTCAAAGCAGCTGGGTTTGATTTTCCTGTAGGAGTTCCAAATGCCTTGGGTTATTATAATGCACAGAAATTCGGAGTTAATAATCACTTAGGAGACGACTGGAATGGAACTGGTGGTGGGAATTCAGATTTAGGAGACGATGTGTTTTCTATAGCTAACGGATATGTATCTGAAGTGTATAATGCAGGTGGAGGCTGGGGAAATGTAGTTCGCATTATTCATAAAACCTCAGAGAATACCTATGTAGAAAGTCTCTATGCTCACTTAGAAACTATGGAAGTAAAAGTAGGAGAGGGTATTCTAAAAGGAGCTAAGCTCGGGACTATAGGGAATGCTGGGGGGATTTACTGGGCACATCTTCATTTGGAGATAAGAAGTGAACTGAGTTTAGAATTAGGAGGAGGATATGCTACAGATAAAAGGGGATACCTAGACCCTACCATTTTTATAAACGGGAATAGAAAAGTGATGTGGAAAAGAGCTCCTGCTAAAGAGAAAGATTACTGAAGGTATACAGCCTCGGGTTTAGTGAAATCAACAGATACATGCTCCTTCATGTTAGTACTCAACGTCAAGCCTACTATATCTGCACGTACAGGAAATTTTCTATGAAATCTATCTACGAGAACTACTGTTTTCATACTTTTTAGCGGGTAGTCCAGTAAAAACTTAACCACATGAATGAGGGTTCTCCCTGAGTTAAGTACATCATCTACCACTATAACAGCCTTGTTTTTTAGGTCAGCTACATCTCCTGAAAACACGATAGGATTAGTCGTAGGTTTATCTTTATGAAGCTCTATGCTATAGAGTGTTGTCTTGATTTCAGAAATAGAGTCAATAAGTTCTTTCAGCCTTTCGGCCATAATTAGTCCACGGTCTTTAATGCCAACTATTACGAGTTCTTTTTCTTGGTAATGGTTTTCATAAATTTCATGAGCTATCCGCTGGATTTTCTGCTTGATTTGCTTTTCGGTTAGAACCAGTAATTTATCATCAGTCATGTCTTACTTCTTTCTGAATTTCACATAAAGTTCTTTTCCCGCCCTGGGAGGAATAGAAAACTTACAGCGTTCCATTATTTCTATGTCAAATTTAGGGCTAAAAAGTTTTTCATACTCTTCTAAAGATCCTCCAAAAGGAGGTCCCGTATCTAGGGCATGGTCGAACATAACTCCAGTGAGGATTCCATTTGGTTTTAAAAGAGAATACATCTTAGTTACATACTCTTCTCTCAACTCTGGATTCAGGGCGCAGAAAAATGTTTGTTCCAAGATTACATCATAAGTTCCTTCGTGTTCGAAAAAATCAGCATGGTGAATATTTTCTAGCTTAAGTTTAGGAACCCGTTTTTTTAAATTTTCTAAAGGCAGTGCAGAAAAATCTAATACGTGGATATTTTCTATTCCTAAGGATAAAGCATAATCAGCCTCATGGCCATTTCCCGCACCAGGAATTAGGATTACAGAATTCTTATCCTCTAAATTAGTTAAGATTTGCCCTAGTGGCCCAGTATGCCCGATATCCCACCCCGTAGACTTAGAATGATACCTGTTCGTCCAGTATGATTCGTCTAGTGTGCTCATTTTTTAAATAATGCGATAGATTCTATATGTCCTGTATGAGGAAACTGATCTACCATAGAAAGTTTTACTAATTCATAACCAGACTCTCTTAACGTTTCTGTATCTCTGGCTTGAGTAGCAGGATTACAACTTACATAAACAATAGTTTTAGCGTTTAAAGAAATAACTTTCTTCAGTGTTTTAGGCGCTATTCCAGCTCTGGGTGGATCTAGAACGATGGTAAGTATTTCTCCATTGTACTCAGGGTGCTTTAATAAGAATTTCCCTACATCAGAAGCAAAGAACCGTACATTCTTTATTTTATTTCTTCTGGCGTTAGCTCTGGCATCTTCTATTGCACTTTCTACTATATCTACACCTACGATGTCTTTCCCAGTACCTTTGGCTAGTAGCTGAGAAATAGTTCCAGTACCACAGAACATATCCATGATAATTCCTTCACCTGTACTTTCGCCAGCATACTCTATAACCTTATTATAAAGTCTTTCGGCACACTTAGGATTGGTCTGGAAGAAACTCTGAATACTGATTTCGAACTCTAGTCCGTTTATCATTTCTACCAGTTTATAATCACCATAAAGGATGTTCGTGTTTCCTCCATAAGGCTCTACTCTGTCTCCCGTGTGATTATTAATAGTGTGTATTAAACCACCTAATCTATCTCCTAAGGTTTCTTTAAAAAGATTAACTAATCCCTTAATGTCTAGTTTTTCTATGTCTACGTCAGTAGTTACTAGGTTTATGAGAAGCTTGTTAGAGTGAAAACTTTTTCTTACTTGTAAAAATCTGAAAAAACCATGTTGCTTAGGTGGGTGCCAAGCAGGTAATCCAGTAGCTATGAGCCATTCTCTGATAGTTTTCATACTATCTTCGAACTGCTTATCGAAAATACCACTGTCTTTATCTAAGTTTTCTACTATCCACCAAGTTCCTCTTTTCTTAAAACCAAGAGCGAAATCATCTACCTCTTCTTTAGTCTCCCTGTCATATCGAATTACAGAAAAACTGTATTCCATTTTATTTCTATAATGCCAAGCACTAGGAGAAGCGATAAACTCATCGAATAAAGACTCTATATTTTCTACATTTCCTATTTTCTTAAATAAATCAAAAGTAGTAGCCTTTTTATATTCTGTCTGATATTCTACAGGAAGTGTGATGTAAGGTGCTCCGGATATAGGCTGGTAATCTACAGGAACTTCCTTCTCAGAAGGAGTTACCACTTCTACGAGTTTACATTCTGCATGAGATTTTCTACATTTATCTACACGAGCTCTCACAGTTTGACCTGGAATAGTATTCATTACGAACACCACAAATGGACCTTTTTCGGTTTCTACTCTTCCGATTCCCTTGCCACCGAAAGCCATATCGGTTATCTCTAGCTCTAGAATTTGTCCTTTCTTAAATATTCGATTTGTTCTTGCCAATTTGTTTTGAAAATAGGATTTCTTTACCTTCCCTTAGTAGGAATAATAGCGGTGCAAAGCTAAAGCTTTTAGCCGCTCCATTAAGCTCACAGAGCAAGTTCTGTTCAAGAGCACTTTTTTTTGAAAACTCAGTTAAAAAGAATAATGAACAGCACTGTTCATTGCAACGCTTAATTATACCTTTACGCGCACAATAGAAGTAATGATGAAAGATACTGCAGCGCTTTTCGATGAGGTTATAAAACTCAAGTGTAGAACCATATTCACGGATAAAACTAAGGATTATGGGACAGCTTGGAGAATACTTAGAGTTTCTTCTCTGACTGATCAGATATTTATTAAAGCCAGTAGGATTAGGACGTTACAGCAGTTGGGTAGCAGCAGGGTAGATGAGGGAATAGAACCTGAGTTTATAGGGATTATTAATTACTGTATTATGGCTTTAATCCAAATAGAGCTGGATGGAATAGATGAGCTGGAAATAGGTGAGGAGAGAGCTACAGAGTTATTCGATAAATATGCGGAAGAAGCCAAGCAGCTAATGCTAAATAAAAACCATGATTATGGTGAGGCTTGGAAGGATATGCGCGTAAGTTCATTAACTGATTTAATTCTAATGAAACTATTAAGAGTGAAGCAGATAGAGGATAATCAGGGGGCTACTCTTATTTCGGAGGGAATAGGTGCGAATTATTATGATATGTTGAACTATGCCGTTTTCTCTATGATTCACCTTTCAGCTGAAGAGCGTTAAAGACCTGTTAAAAGAGAATCCGTAGGATGATTCTATACGTAAATTTGAATTCAAATAGCAACCCATGAAGACCACAATATTAAAATTAGCAGTTTATATTTCTAGATTAATAGTAGGATCACTTTTTATTATTAGCGGTCTAATTAAGATGAATGACTCTTTTGGATTTAGCTATAAGTTACAGGAGTATTTTAGTGAGAAGGCTTTAGGCTTTCCTGATTTGATTCCATATTCTCTAGGTATAGCAGTGTTCATATGCATAGCGGAAGTACTGTTAGGAGTAGCCATTTTGGTATGGGCTAAGCAGAAATTATCTTCTGCACTAATATTAATATTGATTCTGTTTTTTACTTGGCTTACTTTCTACACTCATTCATGTGATCCTTTCGAAAAAGTCATGATGGAGATTGGCGGGGAGATGGTAGAAACTACGCGAGATTGTGTTACGGCTTGTGGCTGTTTTGGTAACGCTATTCCTTTGACACCCTTTCAGAGTTTCCAAAAAGATTTATTCCTATTGATTTGGAGTGTTATTTTGGTGGTGTACGCTTTTTTCTTCGAGGAGAAAGAACACTTTGATTTATCCAATAAAAAGAACAAAAGAGAATACTTGATCCTATTAGCAGGATCTCTGCTAGCAGTAGCGTTGTTCTCTCTTAAAATGCTGGATTGGTTATTCCCAGTGATATTTACCGTGATATGCTTATTTGTAGCAGAGTTCATTCGCAGAAGAAGTAATTCTGCAGCCACAGATTGGATAGTAGCTGGAGCAGTGACAGTGGTGTGTTGCATTTTTGCTTACTCGACTTATAACTATTTACCTATGAAGGATTACAGACCTTACGGCATAGGACAGAATATAACAGAGAACATGAAATCTGCTGAGGACTTAGGTTTAGAAGGTCCTGTTTATGCCACGGAGTATACAGTGACTAATAAAGCGACAGGTAAGGATTCTATTATGTTATCTACTGACTGGTTAAAGGCATATAGTACAGATTGGTTCAAGAATACGTATGAGAAGGAGATGGATTATGATGGAAGAGAGGTTTTAGTTAAAGATGGATATTCTCCATTAATAGCAGATTTCGCTCCTATGGATTTTTTCGGAGACAATAAAATGGAAGAAGTATTAAACTACGAAGGGCACACGCTCATAATAGTATCCAAAGACATGTCTGAGTTAATTAAGGTAGACTCTTCACCATTTGTAAAGATGTATGAGCAAGCTCAAAAGGATGGCTATCGAATGATAGCGCTAGTAAACGGAGCCACCAAGGAACAGATTATGACTTTTCAGCAGAAGAGTGGACTTAACTTTACATTTTACTTAATGGATGATGTAGAGCTTAAAACGATTATACGTTCTAACCCAGGTCTAGTCCATATGAAGGATGCTACTATCATGAATAAATGGAGCTGGAAAGGGCTGCCTGATTACTCAGAAATTTCATTCGATTAAGTCTTGATAAATTATCTACTAAAAAAACTGGGGTATGGCCTTCTAGTCCTTTTGGGAGTGGTTAGCTTGGTGTTTTTTGTATTTAATTTGAAACCTGGAGATCCAGCCAGAATGGTGGCAGGACAGAAGATTACTCCAGAGTTAATTCAAGCTATAGAGCGAAACTTAAACTTAGATTTACCTATAATACAGCGGTTTGGAGTTTACTTGAATGATATAAGTCCTGTTTCTGTCCATAACGAAGCAGATGAGTCCAGTCGAATATTCTTAGATGAGTCTAAATATTCTTACACAAAACTTTTTCCTGTAGGAGGAGAGAATACCTTAGTTATAAAAGCACCATACTTAAATAGGTCATTTCAGTCTAAAAGGAGCGTGTCTAGCATAATCTCTCAGGCGCTTCCAGGCACCTTAATCCTCGCTATAGTTTCCATAGTATTTGCTTTAATTATAGGAGTTTTTGGTGGAGTGATAGCTGCACTGAATAAAGATAAGTGGATAGACAAGTTAATACTGATATTGTCTGTCATAGGCATGAGTGGACCATCTTTCTTTATGGCCATTCTAGTGGCTTGGATAGGAGGGCTGCTCTGGTTTAATTCTATACCTCTTCCTATCATTCCTTTCATTATAGCTGCAGGTTTATTCGTGTACTTTTTAGTGAGAGATAACCGCAGAGAAGAGAGCTCTAAGCTATTATCTATGAAAAGTATCAGGGCAGTAGTAAAGGCGATTGTTATAGGATTTGGACTGTGGTTAGGTCTCGTGTTGTTGGTTTCCATATTTTCACTGGGAGAGTGGGTTTATTGGTCTCTTTCCCTTCCAGGGACTGGATTAGATATGACAGGAAGTTTATACAGCCTAGATGAATGGGAAGGGCTTTACTTAAACCCCAGAAATTTGATTCTGCCAGCGCTTACTTTAGGGATTAGACCACTGGGCGTAGTAGTTCAGTTGACCAGAAGTTCCCTGTTAGATGTGTTAAAACAAGATTACATCCGCACAGCTAGAGCTAAAGGATTATCAGAGAATAAGGTGGTATATAAACATGCACTGAGAAACGCCTTAAATCCAGTTATTACAGCGGTTTCTGGATGGTTTGCTTCTATGCTCGCAGGAGCAGTTTTTGTAGAGTTTGTGTTCGGTTGGAAAGGATTAGGGTTAGAGATTTTTAATGCCCTAGAAAAGGAAGATTTTCCAGTGGTAATGGGTGCAGTGTTAGTCATCTCATTTATGTTCGTAATACTAAATATTCTAGTAGACGTACTTTACGGATTAGTAGACCCTAGAGTGAGAGTAAGAAGTTAAGCTACTATCGGAGGATTAGCAATAGATTTATTCAACATATCTAAAATTTTCTTCGAGGTATTATTGAAGTAGCGCTTAGTTCTGTAACTGCCCACCCATTGGACACCATTAATCGCATTGGTCAAGAATATTTCATCAGCTGCCAGCAGATTTTGAGGAGTAAGGTTACACTCATAAACCTTAATGCTGTTTTCTATAGCCAGGTTTATGATGTTCATTCTCATGGTTCCGCCTACACATCCTTCTGCTAATCCAGGGGTGTAAAGAACTCCATTACTAACTAGAAAAATATTGGATACCGAAGATTCTATAATTCCAAATTTCTCATTTTGGATTAAAGCCTCATCGATCATCTTTTCTTTGGCAAATAAACTGGCGTGAATGTATAACTGACAATTAAGAGTCTTGAAAATAGAGAAAGAATTAATTTGCTTCTTTAGGTCGGGGAATAGGTCTACAATTTTCCCTGTATTGTTAATCACAAAGTAATTATCAGGTTTAGTATCGGCCTCTATGATATAATCTAGACCGTTCGTTTCTGGAGCGTAAAAACCATTTCCTTTTCGGGTTAAGGTCACACGAACTCTTCCACCTTGGCTAATTCCGTTTTTATCTAAAAGTAGAAGAATTTCACTTTTCAACAGCTCTTGAGAAAACTGTTCTGGTTTATCAATCTTATAAACCTTCAAACCGTCCATTATTCTGTTGAAATGGTTTTCTAAAAAAACAGGTTCACCGTTTATGATTCTTATACTTTCGAAAAAACCATCTCCATATCTGAATCCTCTGTTATCAGCAGAGATACAAGGTTTACTTTTATCTAAGAACTCTCCGTTATGATAGATGTAATTCATGTGTTAAAATACTTTTTCATGGCCTCTAGTAGAGAACCGTTCACTTCTATTTGTATGCCCGGCACACCTACTTTTTCTCCAGACTCCACATCTCTTGCTTTATCACCCACTAAAACGCACTCAGCGGGATTTAATTGGAATTTAGCCAATCCTCGCTCTACCATCATGCTTCCTGGTTTCCTAGATAAGGAATTACCAAAATCATCATGATAAGGAGCAAAATAAATTTCATCTATTTCTACTCCCACTTTTAACGCTTCTGTTCTGAGGTAATTGTGGATTTCATAAACGTTTTCTAAAGGGTATAGTCCCTTCGCTACTCCACCCTGATTGGTGACTAAGATGATTCTGTAATTATTCTCCTTTATTAGCTGAAAAGCTTCTAAAACATCGGGTAGAATTATGAATTCTTCTAATGATTTAGTGTAATCTCCTGGGTCGTGATTAATCACTCCATCTCTGTCTAAAAATACCGCTTTTGTCATCTCGTCACGAAGATAGATTTATTCACGCGTTGCAACGCCTAATAAATCCAAAAGAATCTATAAATCATAAGAAATCAAAAGGCTTACGAGAATAGTTCTAATTAAATCCGAAAGAATCCAATGAAATGGGAAGAAGATAAATTTCATAAGAAAAAGATATAACAGCCACAACAGAGGAGTAAAGGCGAATTACAATTCGCTCCGATGCCTTCTCGTTATTAAAGGTATGCTTCACCAAAGAATCTAGCTTCTATTAATTATAGGCGAATTACAATTCGTCCCATCAGGCTGTACTAAAAATCTAATTAATACTTCTATCTTCGTCACTGAATATAAATCGAAGAAATGAGCTTAGATTTTAAAGAATTCCCTGCAGACAATCCAGAAGCATGGAAGGATAGAATACTAAAAGAATTAAAAGGAAAACCTTACGAATCTCTCGTCTGGAATCATCCTGAAGGAATGCAAGTGAAGCCTAATTCTTCTAAGGGTGAGGCTGCAGAAAACATGGGTTTCCCTGGTAAATTTCCTTACCTAAGAGGAGTAAAGACAGAATCTAACGACTGGGAAATTAACCAGCTCATAACTTCTGATTCTGAGGCCAAAATGAATAAAAGAGCGTTAACCGCTCTGGAAGGTGGAGCAGAGGGGCTTATTATTTCATTAAAAGAACCTAAGGATTTAACCAAAGTGCTAAAAGGTGTTTTCTTAAACTATGCAGGTCTTCACTTTGTAGATGGATTTACTCAGGAAAATGTAATGCAGTTAGAAGAGCTGCTGGAAGAGAAGGAGCTCACAGGAAAAGATATTTACGGTTCTACAGAACTTCATTTATACGACAAAGAATTAAACGTAAGAGAAGAAAATATAGCTTTAGCTATTGAAATATCTCAGAAATTTCCAGGCATAAAAGCAGTAAAAGTTAGAGGAGACTTTTTCCATGATATGGGAGCCATAGCTTCTACCGAATTAGCATTAGCGCTGAGCATAGGGCATGAGTCACTATTAGAATTAGTAAAAGGGGGAATGACTGTGGACCAAGCTTCTGCGGCTATTAACTTCTCTATGGGAACTGGTTCTAGCTATTTTACAGAACTGGCCAAGTATAGAGTGCTTCGCCAACTGTGGGGATTGGTAGTGGATAAATACGAACCAGAGCACAGTTGTAGCAGAGCCACTTACATTCATGCGTTTTCAGGAAATTGGAACAAGACTATTTTGGATGAGGAAAATAATTTGCTTCGCACCACCACAGAAGCGATGAGCGCTGTGTTAGGTGGGGCAGATGCGGTGTGCTTGTTTCCTTTTGATGACTTGACCAAACAGGAGAGTAATTCAGGAATGAGGTATGCTAGAAACATTCAGCATTTATTAAAGTCTGAGAGTTTTCTTCATCAAACGTTAGACCCAGCAGGAGGAAGTTATTACGTAGAGAATTTGACTAAGGAATTGAGAGAGAAAGCCTGGGAGAAATTCTGTAATGTGGAATCAGATGGAGGAATTATAGCATTGCAACGCTCAGGAAAAATTATGGAAATACTCAAAGCGGACGCCAAGGCTCAAAAAGAAGCCTTATCCAAGGGCCAGCGCACCATGATAGGCGTGAATAAATACAAGCCAGAGCAAACCAAGAAAGCCATAAGTGAAGACGATAGATTAGCCAAAGATTTTGAAGGATGAGAAAGCAATTTGACCAAACAGACCTAGCGGCACTGGACCAAAACCAAGAGTTCGAGAAATTCGAAGGAATGGAGTTTCAGAGCGCAGAGAAGATTACTACCAAATCTGCATATTTCCCTGATGCTGAAGGGATGCCCGAGCATTTGAGATTTGGAGCGGGAATAGCGCCTAATTTAAGAGGGCCATACTCGAGTATGTATGCCATTAGGCCATGGACAGTAAGGCAGTACGCAGGTTTCAGTACCGCTCAAGAATCAAATGCGTTCTATCGAAAAAATTTAGCAGCAGGGCAGAAGGGATTGTCTGTAGCCTTTGATTTGGCCACACACAGAGGATATGATTCTGACCATCCTAGAGTGACAGGAGATGTGGGAAAAGCAGGTGTAGCCATAGACTCGGTGTTGGATATGAAAATCCTCTTCGACCAGATTCCGCTGGATAAAATGTCGGTTTCTATGACTATGAACGGAGCTGTTGTTCCTGTCATGGCATTTTACATAGTAGCTGCAGAGGAGCAGGGAGTAGATATGAAAGAGCTTTCTGGTACTATTCAGAACGATATTCTTAAGGAGTTTATGGTGCGGAATACGTATATCTATCCTCCCAAGCATTCTATGAAAATTATCGCAGATATTTTCGAATATACGTCTGAGAAAATGCCTCGATTTAATTCTATTTCTATCAGTGGATACCACATGCAGGAAGCTGGAGCTACGGCAGATATAGAGTTGGCTTACACACTGGCAGATGGATTAGAATATATCAGGGCAGGAATTAAGGCGGGGATGAACATAGACGATTTTGCACCGCGCTTGTCTTTTTTCTGGGGCATAGGCATGAACCATTTTATGGAAGTGGCCAAGATGAGAGCAGCCCGAATGCTTTGGGCTAAACTGGTGAAACAGTTCAATCCAGAGAATCCAAAAAGTATGGCTCTAAGAACGCACTGCCAAACATCGGGCTGGAGTTTAACAGAGCAAGATCCCTATAATAATGTAGCCAGAACTTGCGTAGAAGCCATGTCGGCAGTTATGGGTGGAACACAGAGTTTACATACCAATGCGCTAGATGAAGCCACAGCTTTACCTACTGACTTCTCTGCTAGAATAGCCAGAAATACGCAGCTTTATCTACAAAGTGAAACCGACATAACTAAGGCTATAGACCCTTGGGCTGGTAGTTATTATGTAGAGGCACTTACTAAGGAGATAGCGGACAAGGCGTGGGAGCATATCCAAGAAGTAGAAGAGCTAGGAGGAATGACTAAGGCCATAGAATCTGGAATCCCTAAGCTTAGAATAGAGGAAGCAGCTGCTCGAAAACAAGCTAGAATAGATTCAGGTCAAGACCAAATTATAGGAGTAAACATCTTTGAGGTAGAAGAAGATTCAGCCGAAGATGAGCTAGAGTTTAGAGAGGTGGATAATAATGCTGTAAGAAAAGAACAGATAGCGCGTCTGCAGAAAATGAAGGCTGAGCGTGATAATGATGCGTGCAGTTTAGCGTTGCAACGCCTAGAGAAATCCGCTCAATCAGGAGAAGGTAATTTACTCGAACTAGCAGTGGATTGTGCTAGAAAAAGAGCGAGTTTGGGAGAGATATCAGATGCTATGGAAAAAGCATTTGGTAGGTATCAGGCCAAGATACAATCGCTGAGTGGTGTATATTCGTCAGAGTTAATGGGAGATAAAGATTTTATAAAAGCCAGAGAGCTAGCAGATAAGTTCGCGGACTTGGCAGGGAGAAGACCTAGAATCATGGTGGCCAAGATGGGTCAAGATGGTCATGATAGAGGAGCCAAGGTGATAGCCACTAGTTTTGCAGACATCGGATTCGATGTGGATATAGGGCCATTGTTCCAAACTCCAGCAGAAGCTGCTAAGCAAGCCATGGAAAACGATGTGCATGTTTTAGGTGTTAGCTCTTTAGCTGCTGGTCATAAAACACTGGTTCCAGAAGTGATAGCAGAACTAGAAAAATACAACAGACCAGAAACGTTAGTAATAGTAGGAGGAGTAATCCCTAAACAAGATTATGACTATTTATATGATGCAGGCGCAGTAGGAATATTCGGTCCGGGAACTAAAATAGCCTCAGCAGCTCAAGAGATATTGGAGTTGTTGATAGAGGGGTATTCTTGAGTTAACTCAAATTTCACCCGTGAGTGACTTGTTTGTAACTATCTATTTTCATTATGATTACGTTAGTATTAGTGCGATGATATGTGCTCCTTTAGACGGTGTAATGTAACGACTCTTTTTGTAGCGTAAGATTTAGAAATAACTAAACTTATACAAACAAGATGATTAAATTTTTAGCCCAAGCAGCTTCAACGTTGCTTTTAGCTTTAGTTACACTTCTCAGTGCTAGTCTTCTGGCTCAGGAGTGTGCAACATTTGACTTTGCTAGTGAGTCAGGCGAAGTAACTTTTTTAGCAGATATAGACAGATGTGGAGCAGACGTAACATGGGATGAGCCTGTGCTTACTAATGGTTGTGATCTGGAGCTAACAGTAGTGACCAACCTTGAACAAGGTCAGTACTTAGAGACAGGTTACCATATGCTAACTTATCAAGCTTTTGATGAGAACGAACTTCTAGTAGGACAATCAGAGCTTTACTTAGATGTCTTTGACAATAAAGTGCCTGTTCCACAGGGAGACGGTATTACACAAGATAATCCTATTGAATATCCTCAATATTTTGATGGTCCAGAAATTTACCTAGAAGGAGATTTCGATATGAGTGAGCTGCCATTGTATTTAGCTTTAGATAATTGTGCAGGAGAAGTAGAAGGCGAGATTACAGTACTGGAATTAGATGCTGACGCTAGAAGTATTACATGGTATTTTTCAGATGGAGTTTTTACTTCTGAGTTAAATATTCTTGTATTCTCTAATGTAGATATGACAAGCTCTATAGATGAATCTGCATCATTTTCTGACGCCAAGGAAAAGATAGAAATGTTGATCTTCCCCAACCCTATGGTGGATAAATCTACAGTGAAATTAGATTCTCAATTTTCTAATAAATATGAAGTTACAGTTTATTCTATGACAGGGAAGATTGTTTATTCAGATGAGTTTGTAAACGGAGAAAATCAGTTAGATGCTGAGTTTTTACCAAGTGGTATATACACTATCCACGTGAAGTCTGGAGCTTCATCTAAAATAGAACGTTTTATCAAGAAGTAATTTAGCTAACCTTATTTAAAACTCCCAAGGTCCACTATTCAACTTATGAATAGAGGTCTTGGGTTTTTTTATACCCTATTAATTTTAATGTTTCCCTAAACAAGGTTATGCATTATCTACATAAGTCAGGTCTAGTAGGAAGATTCAGGACAGGAATTAAGATACCCTAAGTAGCTCAAAACATATTGGTGTTGAGGATAGGAGGGCATTCCTGAGTTAGTTTAAACTTTATCATTGAATTGTAGCTAACAAATTTACTTTTACTTGGATTAAGGCTTGTTTAATTATTTTATTTTTAAGGGACGTAATGTAACTCTACTCTTTTTGTGGCGTACACAGTATAAATAAATAAAAACAAAACCTATAAAAATCATGATTAAATTTTTACTCCAAGCATCCACTGCGATGCTTTTAACCCTAGCTAGTCTAATTAGTACTAGTATTACAGCTCAAGATTGTGTTACATTCGAATTTCCTAATGAATCTGGAGAAGCAACATTCTATTCTGATATGGACATGTGTGGAACAAATGTAACATGGGAAGAACCTGCTATAACAGAAGATTGTGGAGGAATAGAAGTGAGTATAGTAACGAATTACGAGCAAGGACAATTCTTCGAGGCAGGTTATTATACCTTAATTTATCAGGCGTTTGATGAGAACGAAGAGTTAATAGGTCTATCACAATTCTATTTAGATGTATTTGATGATCTGGTTCCTGTGCCACAGGGAGAAAATATCACGCAGGGTGATCCTATTGATTTTCCTCAATATTTTGATGGTCCAGATGTATTGTTATCAGGTGAATTTAATGTAGATGACCTGCCAGATTATACAGCTTTGGATAATTGTACGGGAGAGGTAGAAGGTGTTATTGACTATGTTGTAATAGATGACAATACTACAAGTGTTACATACACTTTTTCAGATGGAACTCAAGCTTCTGAGTTAGATATTCTGGTATATTCTAATGTAGTGAATTGTGTTGTTTTCGAATTCCCTAATGAATCTGGAGAAGCAACATTCAATTCTAGCGCAGACATGTGCGGAGCAAATGTGACATGGGAAGAACCTATCGTATCAAATAATTGTGAAGGAACAGAAGTAACGATTGTGACGAATTTTGATCAAGGACAATATTTCGAGGTAGGGTATTATACTCTAATTTATCAGGCATTTGATGAGGATGAACTTTTAGTAGGTCAATCAGAGTTCTATTTAGATGTATTTGATAACCTAGTACCTGTAGTTCAGGGAGAAGATGTTACACAAGAGAATCCTATTGATTTTCCTCAATATTTTGACGGTCCAGATGTGTTGTTAGAAGGCGATTATGATGTAGCTCTTTTACCGAGTTATATAGCTTTAGATAATTGTGCAGGAGAAGTTGATGGAGTGCCTGAAGTAGAGGTGTTAGATGCTGACACAAGACTTGTTACTTACATTTTTTCAGATGGAACTCAAGCTTCTGAGTTAGATATTCTAGTATACTCTAACGTAGACTTTAGTTCTGTAGCAGAGTCTGCATTATTCTCTGATGTTCAGGAAAATATAGGAATGTCTATCTTCCCTAATCCTATGACAGATCAAGCTACAGTGAAATTAGATTCTAAGTTTTCTAATAACTATGCAGTTACAGTTTATTCTATGACAGGAAAAGTTGTTTATAATGATGTATTTGTGAACGGAGACAATCAACTAGACGCTGGGTTTTTGTCAAGTGGTATGTATACGATACATGTGACTTCAGGAGCTGCGTCTAGCATAGAACGTTTTATCAAGAAGTAATTTAACAAACCTTATTTAAAAATCCCAAGCCCACTAGTGGACTTGGGATTTTTTATACCCTAGAATTTTTAGGTTTTTCTTATAAGGAATGTTTACAGGATTTAGGTGTAGTATTCGGCCTAGAAATTAGGGCAGTCTCAAGCTCAATAGATATTGGAGTTGTTGATCTACATTCTTCAGTTAAGTCAATTCTAAATGGTGATTTTGCGTTGCGGGAAAAAACGTGATGATGCATTTTTTGGATGCAATATGGTGTCTATATAGACTCTCTTAAGGGCTTATTAGTGCTTGTGTCGAGACAAAATTAAATCTATATAGATCTGATTAAAACTTATATCAAGCATCTTATTTGTTATACAATTAAGCACTTTGTTGGTGCCAGTTTTCTGGCTCAATGGTTACTATATGTTACTTCTTTAGTAACTAAATAGAAGTAACTTCCTTAGCCAACATGAACAGATCAGGAGCTTATGTCACACTCTTAGAGCCAGCAGTTAATAATGTTTGTGATTTACTTAACCGATAAAAAGTCTAAGATTCACTATTCAGTTGTACTTAGATAGGTTTATACTTTTTATACGCTAGAAGTTTTGCGTTGGCAATTAGATATTTAGTTGCTAGTCCAAATTTGTTAGATTTTCCATGAAAGTGAATTTCTGAAAAGTCTATCTAACAATATTAACGAACCCATTAAAGTTCTGGGTATACGAAGAGGCAGTAGTGTTAAACTGAAGAGTCCAGTTGTAGATGCCATTTTGAACGAAGTATTCTCCTTCATTTCCAAAACCTCCATTCCATCTTGATTGGCTGTAATCTTCGGATGAAAAAACGATTTCCCCGTACCGATTGAAAATCAGGAACTTGTAAGAAATAAACTCTACATTATCACCTAACTTCACTATAGGCTGGAAAACATCATTTAGGCCATCATAATTCGGGCTAAAAGCACTAGGAATATAGGTTACTACAGAATTGTCTAAATAGTTGATGATAAGTTCTATGTCTATATCACAACCTGTTAATTGGTTTTCACTAAAGTAGTAACTGCCTTCTTGGTCATAGATTACGCCATTAAACTCGTAGATCTCTGCTTCTTCCAAATTAATAACTAACGTTTGACTTTCTTGAGGTACGAAAGACACATTTACTTCTGTAAGTAATTCACATCCATTAGATGCGCCATTCTCAGAGATGAAATTATAAGTCCCAGGTTCTGTTATTGTAATATCTTGGTATGAAAGAATTCCATCTTCACATAAGAGTAAATTGACCAAAGACTCTTCATGGGTTAATATGCCAATATTGATGTCATCAGTATTAGTTCCACAGATATTGGCAACTTCTAAGGAGATACTTTGTGGCTCATTTATCCAAATAGAAGATGTACTCTCATCCGTGCTCCATAGATACGAATCGTAAATTCCACATTCTATCTGAACAGGAAAGTCTACTAGGCAGTAACTAAGATCTTCTCCCAAGTCCAGATTTGGAATATCCCCCAAGCTACTAATGCTAAGTTCCTCAGAGACAGTACCGCATGTGTTTGAAACTTCTAAAGTTATAGATTGGGGTTGGTTGACATATGTTTCCTGGGTAAGGTCTCCATTAGACCAAGTGTAGGAGTCGAAAATTGGAGCCGAGATCATAACAGGGAATTCAGCTTCGCAGTAAGAAACCTCTCCTCCTAGATCTAAAATCGGAATATCACCAGCTGATGTGATGAATATATGGCCAGAGCTTAATCCACATTGGTTTTCTACTTCTACCGAGATTACCGATGGGGCATCTACCGAGATAACAGCCGTTTCCTCACCTGTACTCCATATATAATTATCACCTTCGCTTCCGGCATCTAAAGTGATAGGGAAATCAGCGTTGCAAAGCGAAACATCCTCTCCTAGCTCTACACTAGGAACAGTCCCAAGGCTGGCTATGGTTTTTTCATCAGAAGCGGTTCCACAAGAACTAGTGACAATAATAGAAACAATTTCAGGCGAGTTAATAATCAATTGTTGTGATTCTTCGCCTGAGGACCATAGATAACTGTCATAACTTCCCGGATTAAGTATAATGGGAAAATCCTCATCACAGACAGCTAAATACCCTCCTAAATTTACTTCAGGAGTATTTCCTGAAGAGCTGATTTCTATTTCATCATAAGAAGTTCCACATATATTAGTCACTTCTACAGAAATGGATGCTGGGGCAGCTAATTCTAAGGTTTGACCGATTTCATTGTTATTCCACAAGTAGGAATTGAAACCTGCGCCAGCATCTATAAGCACTGGAAACTCGGAATCACAGAAAGACCTGTCCTCTCCTAAATCTAAATCAGGTAAATCACCTAAACTACTAATGATGATTTCATCTGAATCTGTTCCGCATGAATTGCTCACTTCTAGAGAGATAGTCTGAGGTGAACTGAGTTCCGTTGTTTGCGCAGATGAGCTATTAGACCAGTTATAGGTTTCGAAGATCCCAGCATCGATAACCACTGGAAATTCCAAGTTACAGAAAGAAAGATCCTCGCCTAAATCAAGAGACGGGAAGGTCCCTAGAGAAGTGACTGATATTTCTTCTGAAGAGCTCCCACATAGATTAGTTACTTCGATAGTAATTATGCTTGGACCAGAGAGCTGTGTCGTTTGTGTAGTTTCGCTATTTCCCCATGAATATGAATCAAAACCTACGCCTGCATCTAGTGTAATAGGGAAGTCATAATCACAAAAAGCCTGATTTAGAGATAAGTCTATTTCAGGGAAATCTCCTAAACTTGTTATGGAAATGTCATCAGAGGAAGTCCCGCATGAGTTAGTGACTTCAACACTAATTGACTGTGGAGAATCTAAAATTATGGATTGAGTTTCTTCACTTGTTGACCATAGAAATGAATCACCGTCTTGAGCAGAAATTTCTACAGGAAAGTCAGCTAGGCAAAAGGATAAATCGGGACCTAATTCTAATAAAGGTAATCCTCCAATACTAGAAATAGTTAAACCATCAGAGGAAGTTCCGCAGGCGTTAGTGACTTCTAGACTTATGAATTGTGGTTGATCTAATAAAATAGAGGTCGATTCTTCTCCGGTACTCCAGAGATAGGTGTCATAAATCGTTAATGCGTCTACGGCTACTGGAAACTCACTATCGCACAAATTGAGATCTTCACCTAAATATAATTCAGGAGCATCGCCTAAAGATTCTATAATTAATTCCTGATATCCGGTGCCACAGATGGTAGTAACCTCTAACCCATAAGTTCCGGGACCACTAATTGAAATCGTAGGTGTGGTTTCACTCGTAGACCACGAATAGGAATCAAAAATGTCATTTACTCCGATGGTCACAGGAAAATCAGCGTTGCAATATTCAGCAAATTCTGGCAGGACTGGAATCGGTGTTGAGATAGCAGCGCCTAAATCATAGGTGTATGTCTCAGAACCACAGTAATTAGTAACAGTTACTTCGTAGGTGTCTATTGAGTTAACTTCTATGTTAGGTGTCGTTTCACCCGTATTCCAGATATAGGAAGTGTAATTACCAGTGGTCAAGGTTAATGGAAAGTCGTAGTTACAGCCGTCAAAAGTATCGGGGGTTGCAAATGGTGCTGGATCAGTAAATCCTATGAGAATAATTTCGCCTTGACCATCTTGACATAAGCCTTCAGTACTGACGCTATAGGTGCCATAAGTATCAACAGTTATGGTTTGTGTAGTTTCACCAGTATTCCACAAATAGTTTTCATATTGTGGTCCGGCATCAAGTACGAACGGGAGTTCTAATTCACAGAAGCTCAGAGTGTACCCTAAAATAATAGTTTCTATAGGCTCTTCCAAGCTTATGATAGAGGTGGCAGATGCCGAACCGCAAAGAGATGGAACTTCACAAGTGTAAATACCCACTTCATTGATTTGGATAGTAGATGAAGTTTCACCTGTACTCCAGTTGTAAGGTCCTATTGAAGCAGAAGCATCTAGGGTAATAGGGAAGTCATCACAATCTACGAATTGAGCTCCTCCTATACTCAAAATATTTCCTGGCGATGAAGGAAAATTAAGAGACACATCGAAACACTGAATGAGATCTGCACTAGTGGCGCTATTAGTTATATCCTCTATACATTCATAAAGGACAGTAGTAGAATTAGAATTATTTATGATAGTAGATCCACATTCGGCATAGATTAAGTTCACTCCAGAAGAAATAATCACGGTAGAACCTGTAGCAGCATAAACCGTAAATTCACTATTACCGTCTACGAGCTCCACTTGATTGTTATTCAGCGCAAAGATATTACCTGTACCAATGCCGTTGTGCACGTATGAAGCTCCAGATTCTAACCAATAGTTGTGAAACCCTGAACCAGAATATTCGATGTCAATATTTGAACAAACGTAATAATCACTATCGCTAGAAGGTGAGATGTTTCCACTTGTAGAAATAATGTCATATGTACTTAATATATCACTATCTGGTGAAAGCATGCACTGAGAAAGGCCAACAAATGAATAAAAGAAACTAACCATAAAAATGGATAGGAGCTTATGTGAATTGTTAGTTCGTATTCCTAAGCGTTGTGTTCTATTTGCTTCTGATGCTGGCACTATTGAATCTTATTGTTCCAAAGATAGCCAAATCAGTAGAGAATTCCTAGACCTATCAAAGGATAGGTGTGTTTTTTATTCACGAAGAATTTTTTAAAAAGTATATCCTATACCGGCAGTGATTGAATAAGACCAGTACTTTCTAATTATTTCATCTGTACTATTCAAGTTTCCAAGGGGTTTCCGCACTCTTAGCATAGTCCTAAAGTCTAATCTGTTTCTTAGCGTGTACTTATAACCCACTCCTAGACAACTATTTAAAATTAGTGTTTTAGTCTGAGCGGGCATTAAACTCCTATTGTAGTAATTGCCTTCATTTTTAGTGAGAATTCCTAAAGCCAATTCCGGAGAAAGTAATAGAGATGATTTATTAGATATTGAAATTGAATATGTTAATCCGAATGGTATTTCTAAATAAGAATATGCTCTCTTTCCGTTTGTATCTGAGTTTAGCTGAGTATATACTGTATCCATCATTATAACTTCCATAGAGTCTATTATAATCACAAAGACTGAATCTGTGGTTACTACTGAATCTGTCGTTATACTATCTATCTCCCACATTCCGTTTTCAGTATATTCATAGAAAGAAGTACTATTCACTCTAAAATGATCCAAATAAGTAATTTCTTCACCATAAGTCGTAGAGCTAATTCCAGATGATAATTCTATATTTTCACTGATTCTCTTTCCTATTCTAAAATCTAATTGATTATATATTAATGGTTTGCTTTCTAAGTTTCCGTTAAAAGAACTTAGGCTGTTCAAGAAGCTATCTTCATTTAAAAATGATATAGAAACTCCTCCGCTCATAGAAGCGTTCCATTTACGCTCGATCGGCACAGTAATTAACTCTAGTGGTTTTTGCGAGAGAAGAGCCGTTTCATTTAAACGGGATGCTTTTAGCAGAGAGTATCTCTTATTTATAAATGCCAGTTGGAAGGTTTTATTCTCTTCTTGGATTAAGCCTATAGAACTACTATAAATCTGGTCGCTATTTGTGCTTCCTGAGCCTGCGGTAATTTTGGTATCGTTAGAAATGTTTTTGCTTAAGGCATCTGAATTAGTGTTAGGCGCTTTGATACCTTTTTCTGTTGAATCTTCCTCCGTTTTCTCATCTCCATTATTTGATGACTTTGGAGAAGATTTCTCACTTATGTTTTTGTCGGTTTGAGACTTAATTAGTTCATTATTTGATTCTGAAACTTCTGATTTAGGTCTTTTTAAACCTTCTTTTATTTCTGAAGTATTTGTCTGGTTTTCATATGTCTTCCTATCGGCTTTGCTTTCTTCTACCAATTCTGATTGTATTCTATCCTTTGTGAGGTTACTCTGTAGTAAAGAGTGCTTCTCTGATGACTTTTCTAAGCCTACTATCCTTTCATTCTTTCCATTGGTATTGGATTCTTTAAGTTCTGTTTTATAATTAAAGCTGTTTAAATCAGCATCTTTCTCTGTATAAAGTATAGAGGTCAAATCACTCTTTAGTCTCGGGGAATATTCAGTTAATTGTTCACTGTTTCCATCTGTTAAATAGATTATCGTACTAGCCAATACGACCGAGCCTAATAGGCCTAACAATAACCAGAAATAAATGCCCGTTCTTCCCTGAGAATTATAAGCACCAAGTTTTGCATCCATGTCTGCTTGCCATGAATCTTTGATGATGAATTCTCGAGAGTTGAGTTTATCTCTAAGCTTGTCTTCTATGTTGTTTTGTTCACCCAACTTTTCTGTTTTCCGATTGGTTATATAATTCTCTTAATCTTTTTCTGGCTTGCTTTACATGCCATTTACTCGTTTCTGAACTTATTTCTAGCATTTCAGCTACTTCTTTATGGGAATAACCATCTATAGCATAAAGGTTAAATACATTACTGGTTGCTCTTGGGATTTGGTTAAGTAACGACTGAAAAAACTCTGTGGACTCAAACTCTAAATCAGCTTCTTCAGATAATCCATAAACTTCCTCAAAATCGTGGTTGGTCATTGAAAGTGTACCAGCATACTTTTTATTCTTTCTGAAGTCATCAATGGCTGTGTTAACCATAATGCGCTTCATCCAAGAGATGATACTTGTAGAGGTATCTATTTTTTCAATAGTTGAAAGAACTTTTATAAACCCCTCATTTGCTAGGAAAGCAGCATCGTCCTCGTTATTTTTATACCTGAGGGCTACATTCATGAGAATTCCAAAGCACTTTTGATAGAGAGTGTTTTGGGCCTTCCGGTCTTGCTTTTTTAAAGCCTTTATGAATTTTTTATCGAGTATCAATTAAGGATGAAATAAAGAGAATGAACGACTTCAGCCATTCACTCTCTCTGCTAACTATATATTGAAATTAATTACACGCACAGTTTAAGTCAATAACTCCACCTATATAGATAGAATCTGAACCTATTACCCAACATGAGTCTCCCAAATTCTGCATTAAATCTGGACAGTCAAAAGTAGGAGATGTTTCTGAGAAGCACTCACAATCAGAAGTTACTACTCCTATAAAAGTAGAACCTTGAATAGTTACCCAGCACGAGTCCTCCACATTAGACATTAAATCAGGACAGTCGTACATTTCATTATTTGTGCTGTCTTGATTAGTAATACATTCACAGTTAGAGTCTACTATCGCATTAGCACCACAGTTGTCTCCAATATTTAGCATTAAAGATGGGCAGTCATAACTGCTAGAAGTTGTGTCTGTAGAAGAAAGACAATTACAATTAGCGTCTAAGAATCCCGAAACCATAATAGTTCCATCAATGTTTGTTCCATCTGCACAAGCGTCTCCAATATTTAATTCCCAAAGTGGACACTCGAATTCCAGGTCATCATTATCACAAGAGTAAATTAAAAATGCTACTGAAAATAGAAATGCAGTTCTTTTGAGTAGAGTTGTTATCGTTTTTTTAGTGTCTTCTTTCATTGCCGTAAATTTATGTGTTCCCTATCTAACACGTAGTTCTTTATTCCAACAGGGGGGTGGAATATCGATTTATTTTTAATTCCGATATAATTAATTGATTTTCAGCGATTAACTTTAAAAGTTATTCCTTTTTATTTAGCGTTGCAACGCATATAAAAATCCCCATTTTCTTCCAAAGGAAAAATCATCAACAGCTCAGGACATTTAGGCAACAGTTATAGAACGGTCTTATCCGTAATTTGTACCCGAATAAAAAACCAATAAAATGAACTGGAACGATGTGATTAAATATGCTACTCACGGAAATCCTGCACCGAGCAGAAGAGAGGAGAAATCAGAAGAGGAATGGTCGAGCCAATTAACTAGCGAACAGTTTAGAATAACCCGTCAAAAAGGAACCGAAAGACCAGGTACTGGTGCGCTGTGTAGCGCCCATGATGCTGGGAAATATAGTTGTATATGCTGTGGAGAAGAGCTTTTCGACTCTACCATAAAATTCGAGTCAGGAACTGGCTGGCCCAGTTTTACGGTTCCGATCAGAGAAAATGCCATTCAGTATGAGAAAGACACAGCCCACGGAATGGTTAGAGTAGAGGTGATGTGTAATGTGTGTGATTCCCACTTGGGGCATGTGTTTCCAGATGGACCGGAGCCGAGTGGATTAAGATATTGCGTGAATTCAGAATCGTTAAAATTAGAAACAGATTAGGTGATAAAAGAAAATGAAGATATAAAAGCCTCGAGTTTTACTCAAGAATTACCTGAAGACCCTAGCCAGTTAAATCAGTCTAGAATAGTAGAAAAAGCCTGTTTTTCTAGAGTAAATCCGGAGAAGTTTCCTAATGGAAGTTTAGTTCATACTAACCCTCTGCTTCAGGCAGAAATGGGTTTGGATAACTTAAACGAAAGGGAACTTTTAGCGCTTACGTTAGGAGCTCATCCAGACACAGAAGGAAAGACGTTTGCCATGTGTTATGGCGGACATCAGTTTGGGCAGTGGGCTGGACAGTTGGGTGATGGAAGAGCTATAAATATAGGTGAAGTAGAAAATGAAGGAAGAGGATATGCGTTGCAAATTAAAGGAGCAGGGCCTACGCCATACAGCAGAAGAGCAGATGGGAACGCAGTTCTGAGAAGCAGCATTAGAGAATATCTGTGCAGTGAATCTATGTTTCATTTAGGAGTTCCTACTACTAGAGCTTTGAGTCTAGCGTTGAGCGGAAATAAGGTAAGAAGAGACCCCATGTATGATGGGAATCCGTTGGATGAAAAAGGAGCCATTGTATGCAGAGTAGCGCCTAGTTTTATTCGGTTTGGAAACTTTCAAATCCTAGCGGCTAGAGAGGACAAAGAGAATTTAGAGAAGCTCCTGAAGTATACGATTAAGCATCATTTCCCAGAAATAGAAGGGGATATTAAAACGCAGGCAGTCTCTCTTTTAAAAGCAGTAGCAGACAAAACCAGAGAAATGATAATTCACTGGCAGCGAGTAGGATTTGTACATGGAGTGATGAATACAGATAATATGTCTATTCACGGAGTCACTATAGATTATGGTCCTTACGGTTGGTTAGAAAGCTATGATGAAGCCTGGACACCCAATACTACAGATGCTCAGAATAAACGTTACGGATTTCAAAAACAGCTGAAAATCTCGCTGTGGAACCTTCTCCAATTAGCTAATGGGTTATATCCTTTAGTGGATGATGCAGCTCCGCTAGAAGAGATACTGCACGAGTACGATGATCTGATAATGAAAGAGTACCATCAGATGATGTGTGCTAAGTTAGGTTTAGAAAATTGGGAAGAGACAGGAATAGGTTTTGTAAAACAACTCAGAGGATTACTGACTAAAAATCAGATTGATTATATCATGTTCTTTCGATTGTTAACTGAAGTAGATTCATATTCAGAACAAGAAATTAAAGCATTATTAGAAAAAACCAGTTACCAGTCAGAGGAAGTACTAAAAATTCAATTGGATGAATGGTTAGAGTGGTTCTGTGAACTAAAAGAACACGTTCAGAAAGAAGGAATAAATCAGAATGATCGAATTATAAAAATGAATTTAGTAAACCCTAAATACGTGCTCAGAAATTACATGGCACAGCTAGCTATAGAAGCTGCAGATGAAGGAGACTATTCAGTATTGAATGAACTATTTGAGTTATTGAAGAATCCTTATGATGAGCAGCCTAAACTGGAAAAGTGGTTTGCTAAAAGACCCGATTGGGCATTAGAGAAAGTGGGGTGCTCTATGTTATCTTGTAGCTCTTAGTTTAATTGTAAATGACTGGTAATACTACTAGTTTAATTGAAAAATGAATAAATAAAAGCTCAAGTCGTATGTCTTGAGTGTAACGTATTAAGTCTTTAAAAACATGAAATTAATAGCATTCGCAGGGAGTAGCAGTAAAAGCTCTATAAATAAAAAGTTAGTGACCTATGTGAGCACTTTATTTTCTGGCATGGAATCGGAAGTACTGGACATAAACGATTTTGAAGCTCCGCTTTACAGTACAGATAAAGAAGGAGAAATTGGAATTCCAGAAGTAATTAAATCTTTTGCTCAGAAAATATCTGAGGCAGATTTAGTATTACTCTCCTTAGCAGAACATAACGGGTCATATTCTGCCGCGTTCAAAAATTTATATGATTGGGTATCTAGAATTCCAGATACGAAACCATTTGATGACACTCCATTGTTCTTAATGGCTACTTCACCTGGAGGAAGAGGAGGTGCTGGTGTTTTAGAGGCTGGGGAGAGCAGGTTTCCAAGAGATGGAGCTAAGCTGATGGCTACATTTTCATTGCCTATGTTTTATGAGGTGTTTAGTGCGGAAAGTGGGATAATGAACTCAGAGAAAGCCGCTGAATTAGCAGGAAAAGTAAGTCAGGTAAAAACAGAGTTAAATAAATAAAAAGATGCCAAAAGCAGTTTGGAATGGTCAAGTCATAGCCGAAAGTAATGACACAGTGGTGGTAGAGGGGAATCATTATTTCCCAGCAGACGCTATCAAAAAAGAGTTTTACAAGGAAAGTGATATGAGTTCAATGTGCCCTTGGAAAGGAAAAGCATCTTATTACTCCTTAGAAGTAGATGGAAAAGAGAATAAGGATGCGGCATGGTATTATCCGGAAGTAACGGAGCTTGCCAAAGGAATAAAAGGAAGAGTAGCATTCTGGAAAGGGGTGGAGGTTTTGGACTAGTTTAATGGTCATTTCGACTATCGCTCAGTACAAGCGATTATAAGCGGATAATTCTAATACTGGGTTTATTTAAAAAAGTAAATAAAAAATGAAAAATCATAGAAAAGCATATATAGCAGGGGGATGTTTCTGGGGAATGGAAGATCTTTTTAGATCCAGAAAAGGAATTACAGATACCGAAGTTGGATATCAAGGTGGAGAAAATGAAAAACCTACGTATAAAAATCATCCAGGACATGCTGAGGGAATAGAACTGACTTATGATCCCAGTGAAACCAACTTTAGAGAAATACTAGATTACTTTTTTCGAATTCATAATCCAACTACCATAGACCAGCAAGGAAATGATAGAGGGTCAAGCTATCGTTCTACGATTTTTATTCAAAACGATGAAGAACAAGAAATCGCTAAAGAGGTTATAGACATTGTAAATAGATCTGGAAGATGGGGAGGTGATGTTGTCACTACACTTGAGCCGTTTTCCACCTTTTGGACGGCAGAACTAGATCACCAGGATTACTTAGTGAAATACCCAAATGGATATACTTGTCACTTAGAGCGGTTTGATACGTTTCTTAATGAAGCCACATCCGCCAAGTAATGACAAATAAACTCGAAGGATTAATTGGAAATTTAAATTATGAGGGCTTAACCATTCTTCAAGTATCCGCGATCTTGAAAGATGAATTTGATTTATCTATGATTAGTAAAGCGATGACTAGACTTTATAAAAGAAAAGAAATTGTACCGCCAAATATTTTTGGTAAATGTGGAATTGACCCTGAAGCTAATCCTTGTGGAGACGCTAGCGAGTACTAAGCCACTTTTTCTGATGGCTAATTCTCTAGAATAAATGAGAGATGCAGGCGTATTAGAGGCTTCCGAGAGATGGAGCTAAAGTAGCGTTTTGGAAAGGAGTGGAGGTTTTAGACTAGTTTAATGGTCATTTCGACTATCGTTCAGCAAGGAATTATAAATTGTGAGCACAGGTTTTATTGAGGAATTTAGTTGCTGGTTAAACGCTTATCCTGTTAATTGTTGGAGCCCAACCCCCAACTGAATAATCGAATAACTCCCAAACTCACATGCTAATAGTAGTTTCAATCGAGAGTAAATAGTAGAGCCATAACCTCAAACTAATAATGAATCAGAGAAATCATATGAAAATCGGATTAGGTGGTGGGTGCCACTGGTGCACTGAGGCAGTTTTTATGTCTTTGAGAGGAGTGAGAAATGTCCAGCAGGGCTGGATAGCTTCTGAGGGTGAAAATTATCAATGGAGTGAGGCAGTCTGGTTGGAATTCGACCCGCTGGTTATTTCTTTAAAAGACTTGATTCAAGTTCATTTGAATACTCATGCCAGCACGAGCAGCCATAGCATGAGACAGAAATATAGAAGTGCCGTGTACTACTCCAATGAAGCACAGAAGAAAGAGGTCGTTAGAGCTTTAAGAGAATTGTCTGAGAGTTTTGATAAACCAGTTATTACCACAGCCTTAAAGTTTGAAAAACTCAAGTTGAATCAAGAAAATCATTTAGAGTATTTTAAGAAAAACGGTAGAAATCAATTTTGTGAAAGATATATTCATCCCAAGTTGGAAATGCTGAAATTGGAATTCTCTAATTTGGTAGATTCAGAGAATTTAAATTGAAAACCCACATCTAAGAAATTAAAATCATGATAAAAGAATTGCACATAGCTAGCCAGTATTTGGCAGCTGCAGGAATCAGTTACGTGGAAAAAAAGCCAGATGATAGCCATACTAATTTAGGCTGGGATTCTCAGAATAAGAGATTGACAAGTCATGCGTTAAATTCTGAAGGAGTTCGGCTTGGACTGGCGTATGAAGAGTTTTCACTGGTCCTTTTAAAAGGAGATAAAGAGATTTCAACCTTCCCTTTACCTAACCAAAATCACAGACAAGTGATAGATTGGATAAACACGCAGCTTTCATCTATTGGATTAACAGAAGCCTATATTTATGAGTTTCATTATGAAACGGGTTATGAAGAAATGACGGATGAATATGTATTTACTCATTATTCTAAGCCAGAAATAGATGATGTCATCAAAAGGTTGACTATTGGTCAAAGTACATTCGAACGGTTCTTGATAACTAACGAATTAGAGTCTCCAATACGAGTTTGGCCACATCATTTCGATTTAGGTATTTATACATTGATTTCTAAAAACCTATTTATGGGCGGAGGATTAGCTATTGCTGATAGTATTTCTGCAGACTTTTACTTCTACGCTTCTGGATATTTAAACGGAGAAAGTATGGGCAGTGAAGGTTTTGCTACGCTTAGCTCTGGAGAATGGGGGGAAGGTGCTTTTAACGGAGCTGTTTTAGAAAACTCTGGAGTGGAAGAAGAGCAAGCTCTTACGTTTTTTAACGAGTCCAAAAAGAGCTTCTTAGGACAAGCTAGTTCCTGAATAGGAAATATAGACAACAAGAACAGGAAAAGTGTTAATTAGTGCACGGAAGAGCTTTTCTTACTTTGCAAGATTAATCAGACATTAATAGAAAACATGAGCACAATAAACTCAATAATAACCTATATCACAGGAAAAAGAAACGGTTCTGAGGCCAAGGCTCCAGAAGGAGTTTGTCCTAACTGCTGGGTAAAGCAAGAGTACGATAACGAAATTAGGGATATGGTAGAAGATCCGCAAATAGAGGTGAACTCAGGTAGCACAAAGTATGCATTCATCCAAGATTTTGTCGTAAACCACATAGATGGAATAAAATTAAGAAGTGCTATTAATGGCACAGAATGTCCGCGTTGCAAAATGAAATACAAAGCATAATGAGCTCAAAAAAAGTAAATTTCAAGAATTCCAAAGGAGAAGTATTAGCAGCTCGATTAGAAGTTCCCGATAAGCAGGATGCTCATAATTACGCCATTTTTGCGCACTGTTTTACGTGTAACAAAAATCTGACTGCTGTCAGAAATATAGCCAGAGCATTAAACGATGCAGGCATAGCTGTATTAAGATTTGATTTCACAGGATTAGGAGAAAGTGAGGGAGAGTTTGAGGATACTAATTTCACCTCTAATGTCAGTGATTTAGTCTTTGCTGCAGACTTTTTAGAAAAAGAATACCAAGCGCCCACGGTTCTAATAGGACATTCATTAGGCGGAGCAGCAGTAATATTCGCAGCAGGAAAAATAGCTTCTATAAAAGCTTTAGCCACTGTGGGAGCGCCATCTTCACCAGCACATGTTTCTCATCTGTTTTCAGGAGGGCTAGAAGAAATACAAGCCAATGGAGAGGCTGAAGTAAGTATAGGAGGAAGGCCTTTTACGGTGAAGAAAGATTTTATAGATGACATAGAATCTGTAGATCTAAAAGAAACGTTAGAGAATCTCAGAAAACCTATTCTAGTAGCTCACTCTCCGCAGGATATGACTGTAGAAGTAGAAAATGCCAAGATGATTTATCACTTAGCACACCACCCGAAAAGTTTTATATCTTTAGACGGAGCAGACCACCTATTGACCAACAATAAGGATTCTACTTATATAGGGAATGTAATAGCAGGATGGGTAGAAAGGTATTTAGACATCCCAGAAGTAGATACGACTAGGACCAAGCATCAGGTGGCTGTGGCTATAGGAAATGACAATTACACTTGTCAGATTACAGCAGGAAAGCATACGCTCACGGCAGATGAGCCAGAAAGCATAGGAGGCAGAGATTACGGTCCTGCGCCTTATGAATTGGTAAGCGCAGGATTAGGCTCGTGCACAGTAGTTACATTAAGAATGTATGCCGATAGAAAGGAATGGAAGCTAGATAAAATAATTTGCCATGTGAATCACTCTAAAAGAGAGAAAGAAGATGGTTCAGGCCAAGAAGATGTATTCACCAGAAAACTAGAGTTTTTCGGTGAGTTGGAGGAAAAAAATATAGCTAGGCTTTTACAAATAGCGGACAAGTGTCCTGTCCATAAAACGCTGCATGCTTCTTCTGCCATAGAAACGAGCCTTTTAAATTAGACCACATTTAACAGTCTTTACGTGGAGGAAACAACTGTTCGGCAGCTTTCCCCTTATTTTACACTTTTGAACAAATCAGTAGTTTAGCCTTAATGTGAATTTTAGTCGTAAGCTAATAAACTGATGAAACAATCAATATCTTGGAAATAGCGACAGACATATCCATAAAGGAAAAATTTCTCACCACCAGAAAGAGGACAGAACAAATCTGTGCACCTCTTATGGTGGAAGATTATGTTCCTCAAGCAGCAGATTTTTCCAGTCCTCCAAAATGGCATTTGGCACATACCACATGGTTTTTTGAGGAAATGATTTTAAAGAAAAACTTGGAGGGTTATGAAGAGTTCAGTCCTGAATTCGGTTTTTTGTTTAATAGCTATTACCAAGGCATAGGAGAAAGAACTGTTAGAGCCAATAGAGGGTTAATCACTCGTCCTACTGTTGAAGATGTCTATGATTACAGAGCTTATGTAGATAAGCATATGGTCTTGCTTTTAGAGAAAGGAGCAGATAATGATTTGCAGGAAATAATCATCCTCGGGCTCAATCATGAGCAGCAGCATCAGGAGTTATTGATTACAGACATAAAATATTTATTAGCGCAGAATCCTATATTTCCAGTTTACAGAGAAGAAGCAAGTCTTATAAAAGATGTAAATCTAAAAACAGGCTGGCTAGATATTCCAGAAGGAGTGTATGAAATAGGGCATAACGGAGAAGGGTTTTCTTTTGATAACGAACTTGGAAGACATAAAATCTACCTTCATGATTTTGAAATCTGTCAAGCGCTAGTTACCAATCTACAGTTCATAGAATTCATAGAAAGTGGAGGATATCAAAAGTTCCAGTTTTGGTTAGACGAAGGGTGGAGTTGGGTAGAGAAAAACGAAATAGATTCACCTGAATACTGGAGGAGGATAAATGGAAAGTGGCACGTTTACACACTAGGAGGCTTAAAGGAAGTAGACCCAAACGCTATTCTAGCTCATGTGTCTTTTTACGAGGCCAATGCCTACGCCACCTGGAAAGGAATGAGACTTCCTACAGAATTTGAATGGGAAGTAGCAGCAGATAGTTTAGACTGGGGGAAAAGATGGGAATGGACATCATCTGCCTATTCACCTTACCCAAATTTAAAAATAGCAGCAGGCGCGCTCGGAGAATACAACGGGAAGTTTATGGTAAATCAAATGGTGCTAAGAGGTGGTTCAGGAGCTACTTCAGAAGGTCATTCTAGAAAGACGTATAGGAATTTCTTTCATCCACATTTTCAATGGCAGTTTTCAGGAATTAGACTTTGTAAATAATTTATAATTGTCATAAAAGAATGTTAGAACAATTTAAGAAGGACATACAAGAAGGACTAAGCGCTTCGCCCAAGGTTCTGTCATCCAAATATTTTTATGACGCCAAAGGAGACGCATTATTCCAGCAGATAATGGCTATGCCTGAGTATTATCTTACAAATAAGGAATTCGAAATTTTTAGTCAGCAGTCTGATAAGTTGATTGAGGCGTTTGATTTAAAGAAAGATGAATACTTTGAGTTGATAGAGCTAGGAGCGGGAGATGGAACTAAGACTGTGGAGTTGTTAAAAGCGTTGCAACGCCAAAACTACGAATATGACTACTTTCCAATAGACATTTCGCAGAACTCACTAGATGGATTAGAAAAGATGCTTTCTGAAAAAACACCTGCTTTAAAAGTGGTGAAAAAACAAGGGGACTACTTTGGTGTATTGTCTTCTTTTAAAGAAAGCAAAAAGAAGAAAGTACTTTTGTTCATGGGCTCTAACATAGGGAATATGAATGACGATAGAGCCAGAGAGTTTATCTACAAGTTAGGGGAAAACTTAAACCCTGGTGATAAACTGCTCATAGGCATAGACCTCATAAAGACTATAGAAATAGTAGGGCCGGCTTATAATGACCCGGCAGGAATTACCAGTGCTTTCAACCTCAATTTACTCAATCGAATCAATAGAGAATTAGGAGGAGATTTCGATTTAGAAAAATGGGCACACGCTCCAGAATACGATGAAGAAACGGGCTATGCCAAAAGCTTTATTAAAAGTTTAGTGAATCAAACCGTCTTCATATCTTCCATTGGTAAGTCATTTGATTTTAAAAAAGAAGAAAAAATACATACAGAAATTTCTAGAAAGTATAATGATACTGTCATGAAAAATATCATTAGCGGAACAGATTTTAAGCTGCATGATAAGCTTACAGATGCAGATGGATGGTTCGCAGATTATGTGCTGATGAGAGGGTGAAAAAAAGGTATTTAAAACAAGGTAAGCCTAGTCTTAAACACCTTTTGAATTGAAGTAATTAGTCTAATTATGAGCGAGTGATGACTTAAAGTCAGACACAATTTCACGTGTATTTTTCCCTTTTTTACGCATGAATAGATATTGCAACGCTGCATGAGCTGCTAGAAGTAAAAGCAGTCCTTCAAATATTCCCATCTCGAAAACTAGAAATGCACAAATCACAGCCATAGTAAGGGCATAATTTCCTTCAGGTCTAACATGAGAGATGTTAGCTATCATTTTCCAGCCAGAATAAACCATAATTATTCCGAGCACATAAAGAGGAATATGTGTGACTAGCACTGGGAACAAAACAACCAACAGAACGACTAATGAAGTAAATAGATTAGAGGTTTTAGTGACAGCTCCAGCTACGGTATTAGTCGTGCTTTTAGCCAATCCATCTAAGTTAGTCATACCGCCAAAAAGGGTAGCGCCTAGGTTGGCTATCCAGATGGCTAAGAGACTATTATTAGTATCTGTTTTTCGCTTATAAGGATCTATTTTCTCGATAGCCACATTGCTCATCACTTGTTCTATAACATCAATACTTCCAAGCATTATAGCGAATCCTATCATCTTAAGTAGAATAAGCCAAGAGTTACCTTCAAGTCCTGATAAATGGGGGAGCGGCAGCGCTAAAGTAAAAGGAACTGAATCAAAAGTAACTCTCGGTAGAGGAAGAAAGAAACTTAACGTTAGGCCTACTGCCATAATTATAAAGTACGGAAGTGCGGGCATTTTCTTTTTATAGTACTTGAAAAGTACGATGAATAGTATGAAGGAAACTACGCTCAAGCCTATTACGATCTCTCTTTCTAAATTTAACCAAGTATCTGATTCATGTTCTATAGCATACAGAAAAGGAAGAAACTTGAGCGCTATTTTTAATCCTACACCTGCCAGTAATCCCTCTACTAGGTACTTAGGTACGAGTTTTAATATGTATACTTCTAGTCTGTACTTCCATACGAGAACCTGAAAGAGAGAGGTAAGAAGAATTACAAATGGCATGTTTTCCATTCCGAAAAGTGTAATCCCCAGTGCTAGAGCTGGAGCTAAACCAGCAGCTACACCAGGTGTTCCAGTGTAATTCCCGGGTTTAAATAAGTAAGTAATAAAACTCACTAAACAGGCAAATATGACTGTGTATAGGCCTGTCATTACAGGGTAGTCAGACATCATGCATATTCCTATAGTTAATGGCACAGCCATAACACCGGTAACTATTCCGGCTAATGCGTCTCTCTTTATATGGTTGAAAGACTCCTTTAAATTAATATTCATTTTTAATAAAATTGGGTATAAACGATTGCTCCACGATAATTAAATAGCAGAGATGAATTAGAAGCATACCTGGAGCATGCTTTAGAACAAAAAAAATCAGTTACCCAATATGGATGCGAATATTTCTATAGAGAAGAAATAATGGGAGTTTACTAGCATGTTTGGCGCGTAGTTGGCCATTAGCTAATAGTTTACTTTTAAAAAATAAATTGGTTGTGTGAGAAGATGAAATAGAGGCGGAGCCTTCTTTTTTAGGGGTTTTCTTTTTTTGACTGGACTCTTCGTTGTCTAACTCTTCTTCTAATTCAAGCTCAAGTTCCTCTGTTTGTTCTTGACTCAAATTTAGGCGCACTGAGGAGTCACTTAAAACAGAGAGTGATAAGCAGAGAGAAACAATAGCAGTAAAGACCAAGTAAACACTCTTAAATTTCATGAAGCGAAAGTATATTTTAGAATCTCCTTGTCTCACTATTTATCAAAAAATTAACAATGTAATTTTTTACGTGGTGCGTTAAAAGTTTAATACCTCGAATGTTCAGAAGGATGGGTTACAAATTATGCGTTGGTAAGAGCGTAGAATAAACGATACCTTTACCTCATGAATTTAGTCAAATTTTTTCTATTAACTGTTCTTATTGGTTTGTTGGGTTCGCTTTGCAATGCGCAAACCATATACATTCAACCCTATCTTCAAGATGCTCTTCCTAATTCCATTTATATTTTATGGGAAACAGATGACCCGAATAATGGAACGGTTGAATGGGGGCTTACAGAAGATTTAGGCAGTTCTATTACAGCTACTTCTGAGGTAATAGAGGGTGCTTATAGTGTGAATACTGGTTTCGTAGAAGGGTTAGAACGATTCACTACTTATTACTATAAAGTAGTCTCAGGAGAAGCAGAGTCACCGGTGTATAGTTTTAAAACTCCACCATTCGCTTCAGATCACATGGACTTCAGAATAGTGGCCATGAGTGATATGCAGCAGGATGGAGCATTCCCAGATAAATTCCAAGAAGTGGTAGAAGATGGAGTGATTTCCTATTTAGAAAATGAGTTTGGCGGTGAGATAGAAGATAACCTAGCTCTGGTAATAATACCAGGAGATTTAGTAGTCAATGGAAATGACTATAGCTCTTGGGATAACACATTTTTTGAGCCAGGGGAACAGTTGTTTAGCCGTGTCCCAGTTTATCCTGTGCTAGGAAATCATGAATATAATTCGGTCTTTTATGTGAACTATTTTAAACTTCCTGAAAATGGAATTGAAGGATTAGAAGAGCACGCATGGCATAAAGATTACGGAAATGTAAGAATTATAGGAATGGATTCTAATGGAGGGTATGCTACAGAAGAACAATTGAACTGGTTACAAGAAACACTAGACGAAACATGTGCTGCGGATTCTATTGATTTTGTGTTTGCACAGCTTCACCACCCGCATCATTCTGAATTATGGACTCCAGGAAACCTAGATTATACGGGAGAAGTAATAGCTGCGTTAGAGCAGTTCTCTACTAACTGTGGTAAGCCCAGTATCCATTTCTTTGGTCATACACATGCCTACTCTAGAGGACATTCTAGAGACCACAAGCACTTAATGGTAAACGCTGCTTCTGCTGGCGGTGCAATAGATAACTGGGGAGAGTTTCCGAATTTTGATTACGAAGAGTATGCTAAATCTACAGATGAATATGGTTTTGTAACTGTGGAGATAACAGCAGACGATGACCCTACGGTAACCGTAAAACATTTTGCTATGGGTGACCAAGACGGTGCTTCATCTTATGTGTTAAATGATGAGGTTTCTATGAAGAAAAACCCAAGTGTAAGCGCTACGCCAATTCCACTATACCCTGTAAATTTAGAATTGGCTCCTGAATGTGTTATTCTTAGGGGGAACAACTTTATTTCAGACTCTGAAAATGCGGAACATGGGCAGAGCCACTGGCAAGTGACTACCAGTGAAGAAGGGTTTGATTCTCCTGTGGCTGAAAGTTGGAAAAACTTTGAAAATTGGTACTTTGAAGAAGATACACAAGCAGCAGATGATTTGACAGATGAAGAAGTTATAGGACTATCGGCCAACACCGAATATCTATGGAGAGTGAGATACCGAGATAAAGAACTGAACTGGAGCGACTGGTCAGAACCTGCTACTTTTATGACTACTCAAACGACATTCAGTGGTAATTTATTAGTTAATCCAGGAGCTGAAGATGATTTAGCACAATGGGAAACTACTGAAGGAATAGTAGAGGTGCAGACAGATGGAGCTTGTAATGGAATAGCACCTTATGCGGGTGAAAAGTACTTTGCTGTAGGTGGATTATGTGAGCATAGTGATGTGGGTAGATTAATCCAAGATGTAGACGTTTCTGCATACGCAGACTCTATAGATGCAGAAGTATTCACTGCCAAGTTTGGAGGTTATATGTCTAACTATAATGGAACAGATTCTCCAGAAATGAGGCTATTGTTCTTCGATGAAGACAATGTCTTTATTCAGGAGACGGAATATATTTCCTCTCAGTTGAGTTCTTGGACTCTTCATCAAGGAACTGCGGCTATTCCTTCTGGAATTAGGACTATTCAGTTTGAAATGAAAGGAACCAGAAATGGAGGAGAAGACAATGACTCATACTTTGATGAGGTTTTTCTTCAGATAGGCTCTACTAATCTGGATTGTTCTGAGGTTAGTTCAGTAACCAATGTAAGTGCACCGAGAGTTCTTTCTGTAGATGCTTATCCAAATCCTGCCATTTCTGAAACCTCTTTAGAATATGCGAATTCTTATAGCTCTAGGATACATATTTTAAACAGTATAGGAGAGAAGGTAAATACGGAGATGAATTCTACTGACAAAGGATTTACAATCAAAACAGAGAATCTTCCGCGAGGAATGTATTACTTCATTATCAGAGAGCTTGGAAGTGTTACTGGGGCTGGGAAGTTTGTGAAAGAGTAATATCTCTATTAGATTACTCTACTCGTTTTGTCCATGGCTAAGTCAGCGGTAATTTTCGGGTTCAAGGCAAAAGGAAACTAAAAGGTTCTTATCCAAATATGGAATGCGCTCTTCCCTTTTCTTACTCAAAACAAAATCCCTTGAGACATTCATTAATCAGCGAGCACTTGCTCTATAAGGGCTAGAATATTTCCAGAGGGATCTTGGAACCAAGCCATGTCGGAGGAATGTTCAAATCGAGCGATCCCTAGATCATCTAATTCCACAGATTCTACGTCTAACATGAAACGTACACCTCTAGACTTTAATTTAAACACCATATGCTCCACATCTGCAACAGGAAAATTTAACACCGTATGGCTCGCAGGATGATGATCATTTTTTTTATAAATAATTACGGGGTTACCATTTTTTATTTCTAGTACTAAAACACCTGCATCATTAACATGTGTTTTTAGTCCTAAAACACGCGAGTAAAAATCAGTAGCTGTGTCTACATTATTTACTGTAAATCCAGAGAAGGCTTGAGAAAATTTTAGCATAGAGTGTTTTTAAGCGATGATATTTAACCGTTATTTCTGTTGTAAATTTATCGTTTATTGGCATTTGTTTAGAAGCTATTATAAAGACCTTTGTTTAGATGGAGAGATTGAGAGTAGTTCTAAGTGTAATGGCGTTATGGGTGACTCTGTTAGGAAATTCTCAGTCAGAATACCCGCTAGGATTTCAGGCTGAGGTGGGGTATTTAGTAGGAGGTCAAGTCACTTCTAATACATTTGCCTACCAGTCTGGGTTAAGTGCCAGAGCCATGATGGTTAAACCCTTAAGACCAACATTTTTACTCGGTTTAGGTGTCGGGTTAGACACGTATGATTATATAAACTTTGTTCCAGTTTTTCTGAAGATAGAAGCCCGTATAAATCCTGATAAAACAGGCGCTATTGTAGCATACGTAGGCTATTCATTTGCAGATGAAGAGTCGGGAGGTGTCATAAATCAAGAGTTCGAGGGTGGAGGTTTTTTAGAGGTCGGAAGAAGTTGGAGATATAGTATAACAGAAGATTCGAATTTTCTATTTGGGCTCACATTAAAGCATCAATTTGCCACATCTGAAATAAAGAACTTAGTGGGTCAGGAACTTGAGGAGAAAACAGATTTTGATGGCATTCACTTCAGAATAGGGGTGTCATTTTGAGAAAGTTCAAAACATATTTAATCTTACTCGTTGCTAGTTTAGGAGCAGCTGAAATTCAAGCTCAAGTAGTAATATCTGAGTTAATGCCAGCCAATTCGGTGCTGTTTAATGATGAGTTAGGCGATACTCCAGATTGGCTAGAGCTGCATAATACTGCTAACGAAGAAATTGACATTTACGGATGGCATCTGTCAGATAATGAAGACGATCTAAGTAAATGGCAGATTCCGAGCTTAACCTTACAGCCTAATGAGTATGTGGTTGTGATATGCAATGGGGATGATTTTTTAGAAAACACCTCCTTTTTGCAGGCATCTTTTAAATTAGACAAAAGCGGAGAAGAGATTTTTCTTTCTGATCAAAATTTAGAGGTTAGCTTTTCCCTAAAATATCACTGTGTACCTCAGAATAGAAGTTTCGGATTGGTTGCCGGCAATTTGACTTCACATTTCTATGTACCCTCTCCAGGAGAAGAAAACATATTTTCCACATCATTTGATCAAGTAAATAATACCGTTCAGCTAAGTCATCCTTCGGGTCTCTATGAGAATGAATTTATTCTGGAAGTTTCCGATGATTTATCTCATGAGTTAAGATTTACCAATGACGGCTCCTATCCCGAAGAAGAGAGTCACTTATTAGCTGAAAACATTCATATTCAATCTCAATTTGTGAATGAAGGTATTTCATATATCCCAAGTGCCGAAGATTGGATAGAGCCTAAACAAGATGTTTTTAAAGGGGATAATCTAAAGTTCATTACTTATCATAACGGATGTCCATCTTCTCCTATGGTTCATGCAGATTATTTCGTAAGAGAGGACATCTCAGAGGTGTACCCTTTGCCGGTATATTCTCTCACATTTGAAGAGGATGAATTATTTGGAGATGATGGAGTTTTAGTTCCAGGGAGAACTGGACTAAATTACTTAGGAGATGGAGAGGCGTGGGAGAGAAGGGCGTACTTGCAGCTCTTTAACCCATTAAAGGGTAGGCTTTTCGAGAGTGAAGTAGATGTTAGGGTAAGAGGTAGAGGCTCTAGAAACAACAGCCAAAAGTCATTGAAAATTTATGGAAGGGCAGAGGGGAAAAAAGCTTCGTTTGATTATCCGTTTTTTAGTGATAGAGAGGTTTCGGATTATAGAAGAATAGTGCTCAGAAGTGGCCATTCAGACTTTACTAAAGCCATGATAAAAGATGTTTTATCGGCAGAATTGGTGGAAAAATTAGACGTGGATTTTATGGAGTCTGAAACCTCCATAGTTTTTATGAATGGAGAATACTGGGGTATTCAGAATGCTAGAGAAAACATGGGGAAGTTTTACCTCGAGTCCTTCTATGGGGTTAATCCAGAGGAGATTGATTTAGTTAAGGTAGAGGATAATGGCTTAGTGGCATTAGAAGGAACGACAAGTTCCTTCTCAGAACTGATAATCTTCTCGGAGGACAACGACTTGGCAGAAGAAGCGAATTATGAGCACATAACCAATCGTATAGAAATCACAAACTTCATAGATTATCATATTGCAGAATTATTTTTCGCGAATTGGGATTGGCCGCAGAACAATCAGAAAGTATGGAAATCTCATGAGCCTAATTCGAAGTTTAGATGGCTTTTTTATGATTGTGATGGGTGTTTTTACATTCATTCACTGGATAGACTTTCAGAGCTGGACTTTGAATCTGATGACACGCCATTTGGGTATAAACTTCTGAGTAATATGCTCAGAAATATGGAGTTTAGAGGGCAGTTCCATGCACGGTATTTAGAGCTTGTAAACTCGGAATTTAGTGCTGTTAATATGCTTTCTAAAATTGATTCACTAGAAGCTTTATACGAACCCGTAATCTTAGAGCACATAAATAGATGGTCTTCACCAGATAGTTATACCGCTTGGAAAGAGAATCTCTCAGAGATGCGTTTGTTTGCGTTGCAACGCTCAAATACTGTCCTCTATCATCTGGATAAGCTGTTCGGGAATCCTGTATTAATTTATCCAAACCCTTCTAATAAGCTTTTGTATATCGATGCAGGAAGAGAAGAAGCTGTTTTAGTAAGGATTATGGATACTCGTGGGGTTCTAATTAGAGAAACGATGGTTACTTCTGAGGTGCCGTTAAATTTGGAGCAGATGGATCCAGGTATTTATGTGATTGTTGTGAACCTAGGAAATTTGATGTTTTCTAAAAAGTTTATAAAGGAATAACATAGAAGCTGGACTACTAGCCTGTTCTTTTTATACATTTCACACTTTTAAATCAGATGTATCCAGTAATAAGCCAAATAATAGAAGTCCTAGACCGTCAGAAGGTTGATGAATCCAGGTTGCAGGCACTGAATGAGCTAAGCGCATACTTACTTGGTGAAATCCAAAAAGGTGAAATCCCGAAGGTGAACTTTATTTGTACCCATAACTCGAGAAGAAGTGTTTTAGCTCAAACTTGGATGTCAGTGTTAGCAGAGAGTTTTAACCTGAAAATTCAGTCATTTTCGGGTGGAACTGATGTGACAGAAGTGAATGAAAGAGTAATTTATTCATTCCGCAGGATGGGGTTTTCGGTGATTTCTGATGAGTTAGAATTAAACAGTACTTACGAGATCATTTTTTCTGATTCTGTAGAATCTATAAGCTGTTTCTCTAAGCTTTTTAGTGATGAAGCTAATCCTAGTGTCGGGTTTTTAGCCGTAATGACTTGCGGAAACGCAGATGAGAATTGTCCTATAGTGCCTGGCGCAGAAAAAAGGCTGCCAATAAAATATGAAGACCCTAAAAAGTTTGATGATTCTCCTTTAGAATCATTGATGTATGATGCTAGGTCTATAGAAATAGCTGCAGAATTGCATTATGTTTTATCTAACGTTAAGACTAATTTATGAGTTGGAAAGAGCTCATAGGGGAATTTTTAGGAACATTCATTCTAGTTTTCGTAGGCTGTGGAAGTGTGGCCTGTTCGGTTTTAATAGAAGGATTTGGAGGGTTGTATACCGTAGCGTTAATTTTCGGTGGAGGGGTTTCCTTGGCCATATATGCAGTAGGAAGTTTTAGTCAGGCTCATTTAAATCCAGCCGTTTCAGCTGGATTCGTAGTAAACGGAAATTTATCGTTCAAGAAATTAGGGATATATTCATTAAGTCAATTCGCGGGAGCATGGGTTGGAGGCTGTTTTCTTTATCTACTCTTTAACGGGTTAATAGAAGAATTTGAACTAGCTCAAGGCATAGTTCGCGGTTCAGAAGGTTCTTACCACTCAGCGGTTATGTTTGGAGAGTTTTT
>Ga0075117_1000011_pt1 | contig 145711 bp, 132 predicted proteins | sample AntAceMetag02UKJ_FD_69789 | JGI IMG/M metagenome (GOLD analysis project Ga0075117, IMG submission 69789) | Saline lake microbial communities from Ace Lake, Antarctica - Antarctic Ace Lake Metagenome 02UKJ | ecosystem: Environmental > Aquatic > Non-marine Saline and Alkaline > Saline | place... | reverse complement strand
AGTACGACAGCGAAATCTCTGAAGAAGTAGCTGTAGTTTATGCAGTAGGAGCTATCGAGAGTGGGGAAGGAGATGATGCGACTATAGGTTCAGATAGAATAGCGGAGGCGTTGAGAAATGCTAGATTAGACGAAAATACAAAGGCTATAGTCTTAAGAGTAAATTCTCCAGGAGGCAGTGCTTTAGCGTCAGATGTAATTTGGAGAGAAACTCAGTTAATTAAAGAAGCTCAAATTCCATTTGTGGTTTCTATGAGTGATTTAGCAGCTAGTGGTGGATATTACATCGCGTGTGGAGCAGATAGAATAGTAGCTTCTGAAGCTACCATCACTGGTTCTATAGGTGTATTCGGGATGTTGCCCAACGCGCAGAATTTGCTAGAGAATAAAATAGGCGTTCATACAGATAGAGTAGGGACAAATGCCAATGGAAACATCGGAATCTTCTCTCCGTTAAACGAAACTCAATACGAAGCTATAGAGGAATCTATAAGTGGTATTTATGATGACTTCACCAGTTTAGTAGCACAAGGAAGAGGCATGACTCAAGATGCTGTGAAGGAAGTAGCGGGAGGAAGAGTATGGAGTGGAACAGATGCTATAGAAGCTGGTTTAGTGGATGAGATAGGAACATTAGAGAGAGCTAAAGAAATAGCAGCTGAAATGGCTGGATTAGCTGATTACAACGTTAAGAATTACCCTAAACTAAAAGACCCATTGGAGGAGCTTTTAAAGGAATTAGGTGTAGAAGTGAGATTGGAAAGCATAGCTGCTGAGTTAGGAGTAGATGCTGCCACGATAAAAGAAATAAACTCTTTAATAAAAGAAAGAAATGCATTCAGTGTTCAAGCTAGAATGCCTTATAGCTTGAAGATTAATTAATGAGTGAGAATAAAAAGTTAAAGCTGGCTGAACTCGGAAGACTTTCTGATTCCGAGTTCAAGTCGGCTAAAAAAATCCCATTAGTAGTAGTTTTAGAGGATATTAGGAGCATGCATAACGTAGGCTCCTTTTTTAGAACCGCAGATGCCTTCAGGATAGAGAAAATTATTCTTTGCGGTGTTACTGCTAAGCCTCCACATAGAGATATAGAGAAGACGGCATTAGGCGCCACTAAATCTGTAGAATGGGAGTATTTCCCGTCTGGTTTAGAAGCGTTGCAATGTTTAAAAACAGAGGGATACGAAGTGTGCTCGATAGAGCAAACGGCTAATTCCACCATGCTAGAAGATTTCCACCCAACGAGCGATAAGAAATACGCACTCGTAGTAGGAAATGAAGTTAAAGGAGTGAGCCAAGCAGTAATCGACCAGTCTGATGTTACTTTAGAAATCCCTCAGTTCGGCACCAAACATTCGCTGAATGTTTCTATCTGTGGAGGAATAGTCATGTGGCACTTTTTCTCAGCATTTAAAAACCAACTTTCATAGAGGTTCGGTTAATAGTCTTCAAACCACCCGAAATTTTCTGAGATTATCTTTCTCTTATTCAAGTGAATATGTTTTATAAAGGCTTTAGCTACATTCGATAAATTTTTAGACTTAAGCCATATAAGATTCCAGGTGGTCTCTATAGGTAGCCCTTTGGCTGGAATGATTTGTAGTTCTGAGGAAAAGAGGGAGGTTTTTATTCCTATTAGTGGCATCACAGATATTCCTAATCCTGCTATTACGGCCTGTTTTACGGCTTCATTAGAAGTTAATTCCATTTTTTTGGAAGTGATTAATTTTTCTTTAGAGATGTAGTTCTCCATAGCTAATCTAGTCGCTGAACCCTTTTCTCTAAAGATTAAGGAAGACTCTTCAAATTGTTTTCCTGTAATATTCTCAGTAAAACTGGGGTGCTGTTTTCCTCCTATTAGGAAGAGCTTGTTTTTCATTAATTCCACTCTTTCTATAGCCAGCTTTTTAGGAATAGTAGAGACCATAGCAAAATCCACCTCATTGTCTTCAAGGCTTTTAATAACAGTAGCTTTATTGGTTACATCCATCGTCAAGTCGACCCCTACATTCTCACTCATAAACTCTGAAAGGAGATAAGGCATTACGTATTTAGCTGTCGATACGATGGCGATTTTTAGTTTTCCGGCTACTTGATTCTGATAAGTAAGAGACTTATAATTTATGGATTGTACCTCTTCTAGTATTTTTTCTGCTGCCAATGCTATTTCTTCTCCAAATTCTGTAATAAACAATCTCCTTCCTATAATCTCGAAAAGAGGTATGGAGAATTGCTCTTGAAATTTTTTCAATTGAATAGATACAGCGGGCTGGGTTAGGAATAATTCTTCAGAAGCCTTGGTAACACTCTTTAAATCGGATACTTTTTTGAATATTTCTAACTGATGTAATGTGTAGTTCATAAGAATAGTTTATGATTAGTATAATAAATATAAATAAAAATATATGGAAATGTCATCTGATATTTGCAAAAAGATTAAATAGTATAAAATGGAAACCGCTAATCAAAGAAACACAGCAGCGTCATACACGAAAAAAGTCTCTGCGGTTACTTCTAAAAAGCTGAAGTTTTCAAAGGAAGTACTTATCGGAATCATCTTTAGTGCTTGTCTTTGTTCGCTAATTATAAGCTGGATGAGTGATGGTTTATTCTTTAAAGAATTACTGATTTCAAAGGCTATTATAGGAATGGCTCTAGTGATAAAAATCTTAGAAAAATAATAATATCCATATACCAAATAAAAAAAACAACTCATGACTATTACAGAGCAAAAAATCAATCTTATAGAAGGGTCTTTTTCACCTTCTGAGGCAGCAGATATTATTAATAAGGTGTTGGATGTTAAAATCAACTTTCACAAATTGCAACGCTTAACGCGAACAGAGAGAGACGTGCATGACGGATGCGAATTTGATAGTGGAAGAATGGAAGAGTTAATTAAAGAGAAAGAAATAGCCCAGGAATTTTTTAGTCACACGCGATTTAACGGCAAGAGGCTTAAGGTGAAAAGTGTAATTCAGATAGAGATAGAGGATTAGTGCCTCAGACTTAGAAAATGAACTTTGCCTTTCTTCTAGATAGCTTAACTAACCCAGCTTTACTTTTTTTCTTCTTAGGATTAATAGCTGTTCGTGTAAAAAGTGATTTAAAAATCCCAGCGAACTCCTCTAAGTTTATTTCTCTCTATTTAATTCTGTCTATAGGTTTTAAGGGTGGCCAGGAACTATCTCATAGTGAAATGAACTTGGAGATTTTCTGGTCATTGATTTTTGGAATTTTCTTAGCTACTATAGTCCCAGTTTATTCCTATTACATTTTACGCAGAAAATTTAGTGTGGCTAATTCTGGAGTAATAGCTGCAGCATACGGTTCGGTGAGTGCTGTAACTTTTGTCACCACCATCTCTTTTTTAGAGATGCAGAATATAGAGTTTGGAGGTCATATGGTGGCTGTGATGGCGCTTATGGAAGCTCCTTCTATAATAGTAGGAATGCTTCTTATCTCATTCTACTCCAGTAATAAAGACTCCAACTTGAATTTAAAAGAGGTTATTCATCACTCTCTTACCAATGGGAGTGTGGTTTTAATCATAGGAAGTCTCCTGGTGGGATATTTAGCGAATGATGCCCAAGCTGAAGGAATCAAGCCTTTCACCACCGATTTATTTAAGGGATTCTTAGCTGTTTTCTTACTAGACATGGGAATAACCAGTGGGAAGAAATTGTCATACTTCATCAAAAAAGGATGGTTTGCAGTCGCTTTTGCTATAGCTGTTCCAATATTTAATGGGGTGATAGTAGCACTTCTTTCTGGCTTTTTTATAGACGATATAGGAAATAGACTATTGTTCTCAGTGCTTGCTTCTAGTGCGTCATACATAGCGGTTCCAGCAGCCATGAAAATGGCGGTGCCTGAGGCCAACCCTAGTTTATATGTTCCTATGGCCTTAGCCGTTACATTTCCTTTTAATATCACTCTAGGAATACCGCTCTACCTATTTTGTGTAATGAGTAGTTAAGGTTTAGTATATGCTGATTAGATGTTCTTATCTATTATCAGCCCTATTTCCATGGCAAATGGAAATTCATCTCTAGGCATGTCGTGAGATAAAACATAAGTATACTTCCCGTCTTCTTTATAGCTATAAGCGGGATCTACTAAATGAGTAGAATCCCAAATGTCATATCCAGCTTCTCCTATATAATCTCCGTTGTCTTCTCTGATCTTAAGGGTGTAAGGAGTGGTTTTTTTTATGCCAGAAGGTGAAGTTTCTTCGACTATTATTTTGGCTTCATTCCACATGTAGCCTGTGGCGTATCTCAATGCTAGATTGAACTGATACGTAGATGCGGGGTCATTAATAGCTACTTCGAATGTTTTTTTGTCTGTTTTAAGCCACTCTACATTTGGAGAAAGTGACTGGTGTTTTTCGTAGATTCTGTTTTCTGGAGCGCAGGAGCTAAAGAGGATAGCCACAAAGGCTACAAAGAAGAAAATTGATTTCAATGGGTTTAAGATTTTAAGTTTACTCTAAAGTAACGGAAATAGTAGAGAAAGAATTGTCTCTATCAAAAGCACTCACACCTTAGTCGAAAAGAGGAAGTGTAATTTAGGGTGAGCTACTTTAAATGTCTGGTATAAGTGAAAATAGTTAATAGATGTTGTAATTTCACTTACGCGTTAAATACGGAGAAGAAACATGGAGAAAGACACGAAGATTAAATGTCCTAACTGCGGCACGAGTATAGATGTACAGGACATTTTAGCACATCAGTTAGAGGAAAAAGTAAGGGAAGAATTTAACCAGAAACTGCGTTCTGAAAAACAGAAATTCTCCAAGCGAGAAGAGGAATTAGAAAAGGCGAGAATAGACTTTGAAGAAAAGAAAAAACGCGAAAATGAATTGTTTCAAGATAGGTTGGAGAAATCTATAAAAGCAGAGAAAGAAGTATTGCAAAGCAGTATAAAAAAGAAATTAGAAGAGGAGCAAGAGGATCACATGAAAATGCTGCAAAAGGAGCTAAATGAAAAATCTGATAAACTCAAAGAATTTAATATAGCCAAGGCTGAGATAGAAAAGCTGAAAAGAGAGAAAACTGAACTTAAGTCTGCAGCAGAAGCAGAGGCACAAAAAAAGCTTAATGAAACTCTCATTCAAGAAAAAGAGAAGATCAGAAAAGCGGAAGAAGAGAAAACTGAGCTGAAAATGAAGGAGCTTCACAAACAATTAGAGGATCAGAAGAAGCTGACCGAAGAGATGAAGCGCAAGCAGGAACAGGGGAGCATGCAGCTGCAGGGTGAGGTGCAGGAATTGGCTATAGAAGAATGGTTGGCTCAGAAATTTCCGTTAGATGGAGTAGAAGAGATAAAGAAAGGAGCTAGAGGTGGAGATTGTATTCAAACGGTGAACACTCGTGAAGCTCAAAACTGCGGAACTATATACTATGAGAGTAAAAGAACAAAAGATTTTCAGCCAAGTTGGATAGAAAAATTTAAGGCAGACATCAGAGATAGAAATGCCAATATAGGAGTGCTGGTTACCAATGTGCTTCCTTCTGATATGGATAGAATGGGGATGAAAGAGGGGATTTGGATATGTACTTATGAGGAGTTTAAAGGACTGTGTGCAGTTTTAAGACAAAGTATTATTCGGTTTAATTCAGCTCTGGCTACTCAAGAGAATAAGGGAGATAAAATGCATATGCTTTATGATTTTCTTACCGGAAATGCCTTTAGGATGCAAGTGGAAGCTATAGTAGAAGGGTTTTCGCAATTGAAAATAGACCTGGACACCGAGAAGCGCTCCATGCAGCGTATCTGGAAACAGCGTGAAAAGCAGATAGAAAAAGTAATTACGAGTACCGTAGATATGTATGGTTCTATAAAAGGAATAGCTGGTAACGCGGTGCAATCTGTAAAAGCATTAGAGCTTCCTGGAGAAGAAGATGATCCATTAGAAGTTGACTAAAAATAGAATGATAATTGTTAATTATCAATCGATTACGAATGTGGCGTTTCTGTAAGACCTGGTCTATTCCTATGAGAAATCCGAGCTGTATTTTGGAGTAAATACCTCAGAAGAAGTTCTTTTAGTGACGGGGAGATATATTTTATCTGTTCATGAATTTTCTAGATTATCCAGAAGAGAATGCAGGAGGTTTTATAGGAATCCCTAATAGGGAACTCTTTAGCTGAGGAGAAGTTCCACTGCTTTGAATGGGCTTAGCTCTCCAGATTTCACTTTGGACTCTAACTCTTTTAACCGGTCTACATTTTTAGAATCCCCATAGAATAAGTCTAGCAATGAAAACCTAAGATGTCTTTTCAGCCATTGCGCGTTTTGTTCTTTTCTATGGTCATCTCTATATCCATTAGCAGCCGTGTGCTTCTGGAATTCCTCTAAAATGGAATAAATCTCATCCATTCCACTGTTTTCATAGGCAGAACAGATAGTAGCTTTCACTGGAAAATAATGTTCGGCTGGAGGAAGCAGATGAATAGCTCCTTTGTATTCAGCCATGGCTCTTTTGGCTGGTTTTTCATTGTCGCCATCCGCTTTGGTGATTACTAAAGCATCAGCCATTTCCATAATTCCTCTTTTAATGCCTTGCAGTTCATCGCCTGCTCCACTGAGCATTAACAACAGGAAGAAATCTACCATAGAGTGTACTTCGGTTTCACTCTGACCCACGCCTACCGTTTCTATAATGATGAAATCATAGCCTGCGGCTTCGCAAAGAATCATCGCTTCTTTAGTCGCTCTAGCCACTCCACCTAAGCTTTCACTCGTAGGGCTTGGCCTGATGAATACATTCTCTTCCGAAATGAGCGTTTGCATTCTGGTTTTATCTCCTAAGATGCTTCCTTTAGTTTTTTGACTGCTAGGATCTATGGCTAAAACAGCCACTTTATGATTTTTAGCTATAAGTGAATTCCCGAAACTTTCTATAAACGTAGATTTCCCTACTCCCGGCACTCCTGTTATTCCCAGTCTAAAAGAATTTCCTGAGTGTGGTAGGCACAGCTGAATAATATCAGCGGCTACTTTTTTATGATCTGGATTAGTGCTTTCTAGCAGCGTAATAGCTTCTGAAAGAGCTGACTTGTCTCCATCTATAATTCTCGCAGAGATTTCTTCTGCTGAAATTTCTTTCTGAGATTTAGACTTGATTTTATTTAATGCAGCGGCCTTGGCTGAATGTTTCGCGCTTTTATTACTCACAAGGCTAATATAATATAGATGTGGTTAACTAGTTATTCCTATTCTATTATCTATCTGGATTTATACGTTTCTACCCATTTAGGGTCGCAGATGTCTTTCAAAAATCTCCATAAGCTGTCTCCATAGATTACATCTGAAGTCTGCTTTATGCCGTATGCATTTAATATTGAAAACTTACTCTTTGTAGGGTTCAGTTTTCCATTGGCCCAGCCTTTAAGTGAGTCAGGTACATAGTCTAATACGCTGGCAGAATTTTCTTTGGGAGCTAATTCTTTAGGGTGAGCTGGGTAGCGCACCTTCCATATTCTGTCTAAAAGAATGCAGTCGATGTTGTAATTCCTGAAGGGCTGGTTGTACTCTATGGTGCATAGAGGAATACTCTTCTTTTTAAAGAAATTTATTAACTCAGGGTTCGCGTTGCAACGCATTTCTCCTGCAGCCATCAACAGGAAATTTCGTTCAGTGATAGGCTGACATTTAGTGATTACGCCATTTTTTTCATTTACTAAATTAAATGTGACAAGGCTTTCGGAGTAGTGAGGCATTAAGGTGATGCCTAGATGTGAGTTAGAATTGGATTGGTTAAACTGAAGAAATACAGTGCCAGTTAGCAGAAGTAGAAGCAGATAAGTAGGTTTTATAAACAAGGTGAAGAGCTGCATTCGATTTTCTTAGTAGGTATTCGAACGGAATGTTTAGGTTTGTAAGTATATGAAGTATTGTTTATTTTTAGTGTTAGTGGGGTTGTATTCGTGCGGGTCTCAGCAGAAAGAGGTTGATTTCTCTTCATTTTCAGGAAATTGGACTACCGAGTCTGAGGGTACGGTTTTCTGTGAAGATTGGGGAGTTTTTTCAGACAGTGGGCTGATAGGAATTGGCTACATGATAGAAGGAGTGGACACTACTTTTACTGAAAAGCTACGCGTTTTTTCAGAAAATGGGAGTTGGATATATGAAGCTACAGTGTTCGAGCAGAATGACAGTGAATCCATAGCGTTTATAATGACTTTCGATTCATTAAACACCTTTGTTTTCGAGAATCCGCTGCATGATTTCCCTACAAAGATTACATACAATTTTAGTGCCCCTGAGGAGATGAAAGTAAATGTAGGAAACGAAAATCCAGCCAGTGAGATGTCTGTTTCTTTTAGAAAGAATGACTAATACAAATACTCTGGTCTGCCAATAATAAAAACAGTAGGTCGCTTCTTTAAAGGTGGTTTCTGTGTTTTCCACTGTTCTACAGGCATAGTCTTTATGAGCTCAGTTTGTAAAGTGATATCTGCTGAAATGTTTAGAAAGGTCTTAGGAGATAAATGAAGAATACAATCTTCTAATACGTGGTCATTTCTAAACGGAGTATCCATAAAAATTTGAGAAACGCCTCTTTTGGTAGCTTCAGTTTCCATGTCTTTCAAGAATGAAATGCGATCTCCTCTTTCCTTAGGAATATATCCTCTAAACCTGAAGTTTTGTCCGTTAAACCCACTGCTCATTAAGGCGAGCATAAGAGAGCTTGGTCCAGTTAAAGGCTTGACTGTTATTCCTCTTCCGTGGGCTATGGCTACTAATTTTCCTCCAGGGTCGGCTACGGCAGGAAGTCCGGCTTCAGAAATTAAGCCTATATTTTTTCCTTCAAGAGCTGGATTTAAGAAGCTAGGAATGTCACTTTCTTGCGTGTGCTTGCCGAGCTCATAAAAAGTCAAGTCGTCTATTTTAGTAGAAATTTTAATCGAGCTTAAAAACCGTCTAGCTGAACGCAAGTTTTCCACAACATAGAAATCTATTTGGTTCACTACTTCAAATACGGAAGAAGGCAATACCAATTCAGGCGAGCTCCCTATAGTGCATGGGATTAAAAATAATGTTCCTTTACGCATGTTCTATTTTATTTAGGAAGGCTGTAGCAGCTTCGTTTATTAATTGGTATACAGATTCAAAGCCCTCTTCTCCGCCATAATATGGATCGGGAACTGGGAGGTCTTTTCCTGGGTGAGCTTCATTAAGGAATAGTCTCACCTTTTTTCTATCGTTCTCTGTTTTGGCTAATGCTAAGATAGTATCTCTATTAGATAAGTCCATAGTAAACAGAATATCAAACTTATCGAAATCAGTACTTTGAAATTTTCTAGAACGCAAATCAGAAATGTCGATTCCTTTTTCCTTCAGGTTACTCATGGCACGGCTATCAGGAGACTCGCCATCATGAAATCCATTAGTTCCGCACGAATCGAGTTGAATCTCTATTCCTCTTTCTGCTGCTAATTTTCTCACGATTCCTTCTGCCATAGGGGAGCGACAAATGTTTCCCAAACAAATCATCAATGCTTTCATTGTCCAAATGTCCGAAAAATCCTTCATTTAGCATAGTACATCGTTCTACATCTAAAGAGGCTTATGCACATATGTGTAGTAGAAATGAAAGTGAAAAAAATAAAAATAGAGCAATATTGTGTTGGTTTTAATCCATGAGCTATTGCTAAGCGGTTGTGGCAGTCTTTAGTCTATTCCGATAAGTCAAAAAAAACAACCTATGTAAAAAGATTCAGTTCGGCAAGTAGAGATGCAGCTTCACGAATGATAATTGGGTTTTTCAAACATGTTATTATACGTGTAGATTATTTTGACCAAAAAAAGGCCCTGTAAGTTTTACTGACAGGGCCTAAAATGATTTCGATTTGGGGTCCTCTTATTGTATGCTTAACTTCTTCTCTAAGTCATCTAGGTACTTTCTAAAATGCTTATCAGTTTCTTGCAGGTTGTTTACTGTTCTACATGCGTGAAGTACAGTGGCATGATCTTTTCCTCCGCAGTGTAAACCTATGTTAGCTAGAGACGACTTAGTCATTTTCTTAGCGAAATACATAGCTATTTGTCTAGCTTGTACGATTTCTCTTTTTCTAGTTTTAGACTTAAGTAACTCGATTGGTAAATCGAAGTAATCACAAACTACTTTTTGGATATAATCGATGGATACTTCTCTAGCAGTGTTTTTCACAAATTTATCTATCATCTTTTTAGCTAACTCTAGCGTGATAGATTTTTTGTTTAGTGAAGACTGTGCGATAAGAGAAATTAGAGCTCCTTCTAGTTCTCTAATGTTAGTGGTAATACTATAAGCTAAATATTCAACTACTTCTTTCGGAAGTTCGATACCATCTGTGTACATCTTCTTTTCTAGAATAGCTACTCTAGTTTCTAAAGATGGAACTTGAATGTCAGCAGAAAGTCCCCATTTGAAACGGCTTAACAGTCTCTGCTCCATTCCTTGCATTTCTACAGGTGGCTTGTCGGCAGTAAGAACTATTTGTTTTCCAGTTTGGTGCAGGTGATTGAATATGTGGAAGAATACATCTTGTGTTTTTTCCTTTCCACTAAAGAATTGAACATCGTCTATAATAAGTACATCTATTAATTGATAGAAGTGACTAAAATCATTAACGGTGTTGTTTTTGACAGCATCTATAAACTGATGAGTAAACTTCTCTGAAGTAACGTATAATACAGTTTTTTCAGGATTTTGTTCTTTAATTTCAATCCCTATAGCATGTGCTAAATGCGTTTTACCTAAGCCTACAGAACCATATATAAACAATGGATTAAATGCAGTTCCTCCCGGTTTTTTAGCCACAGCATAACCAGCACTACGTGCTAATCTATTGCATTCACCTTCGATAAGGTTTTCAAAAGAATAGTTCGGGTTAAGATTGGAGTCTATTTGAAGCTTTCTTAAGCCCGGAATTACGAAAGGATTTTTGATCTGCGTAGAGGTGCCAGTCATAGGCATGGCTACTGATCTGTTCTTTACAGCTTTAGAGCTTGATGGCGGTACTTTAACCGTGTAAGGACTAGAGTTTCTTTGAGAATTTTCCATAATGATGGAATACTCAAGCCTTCCTTCAGCTCCTAGCTCTTTGGTAAGTGTTTTCTTTAATAAGTTTACGAAGTGTTCTTCTAGCCACTCATAGAAAAATTGAGATGGCACCTGAATTGTTAAAACGTTATTTTCAAGTTTAATAGGCTTTATAGGATCGAACCAGGTTTTATAGGCTTGTTCACTAACATTATCTTTGATAATAGTTAGACAGTTTTTCCAAACTTGGTTATAATCTTTAAGCATGTATTTATAACTTATTAGGGTTAATTATTTGTTTAGGTTGTATTGAAATGCACTTAAAGTTGCTTCAAAGGGCGTTTTCTACACAAGGCACAAATATTAAATAAAATTGGTTAAAAAAAAACTTTTTTATACTTGACTTCGAACTTTTTTTGACAGGTATAAGTCCTTTTGAAAGAAGAAACGAACGGTATGGGTTTAAATTTAAACTTTTGTAGTAATTCCAGCACTAGTTTTTAGCTCTTTCGTGAACTCTACTTTAACAATTCCTAAACGCAATCCTGCCCAAGCAGCCTGACTTACAAGTGTCTCCTCTCCATTTTTGTCTTTCAGTCGTAACGGTTCATCTAGAAAACTATGCGTATGTCCTCCTATAATTAAATCGATGTGTTCACTGTTATTTGCTAGGGTAATATCACTCACCTTATCTGATTCATATTTTAACCCCAAGTGGCTTAAACAAATCACATAATCGCATTCCATTTTTTCTTTGAGATGAGTGGCTATTTTGTTTGCCTTAGAAATAGGTTCGGTGTAGATTATTCCAGCACATAATTTAGGATCGACCAGGCCTTCCAATTCTATTCCAATTCCAAAGACTCCCACTTTTATTTTTCCCTTCTTGAATATTTTGTAAGGCTTGACTATATTTTTAAGTTCATTCTCAATTACATAATTGGCATTAAGGAAGTCGAATTTTCCGTACTTCTTTGCTTTTAGCAATCCATCAATTCCCCCATCGAAGTCATGGTTTCCTAATGTAGCAGCATCATATCCCATTTTGGTCATGAGCTTCATCTCTAGCTCTCCACCATAAAAATTAAAGAATGGAGTTCCTTGGAAAATATCACCAGCATCTAGGAGTAATACATTTTTATATTGTTTTCTATAGCTATCTATGAGTAGTGAGCGCTTAATCGCTCCTCCTGCTCCCGCATATCTAGAATGGTTTTTTTCAAATGCATGAATGTGACTGTGCACATCATTCGTGTGAAGGATGATTAATTCTTCTGATTGTTTAGCTGAAGTAATTAGACCTTGGCCTAAACCTAGGGCAGCACTTCCTAAACTTACGTTTTTTATGAAATTCCTTCTGTTATTTAGATATCCGGCCATCTATTGTTGCGTTTAGTGTTCTTCCTTGTTCTTTTTCTTCTTGGATATATTCTATTATCAAGTCTCTAATTTTTAGACCTGTTTTTTTTATGCTCACGGGATTGGTGAAGAAATACATTTTATCCCCTCCATTGGCTAAATAATCAGAGGTAATCACGTTATAGGTACTCTCTGTGTTTACACGCTTGTTATTCACTAAAATGAGCTCTGGTGAGGTTAGGTTGAGTTGTATATTGGAAACAGGTTCTCCTCCCGACTGAGCTAGATAGTGAGCTATTTCTAGAATTTTTTCGCCTTTTAGCTGGAGTATGACAGCTTCATTGTCAAAGGGCATTAGCTGATAAATATTACCTACAGTGATGTCTCCGGAGGGGAGCGAACTCCTGAGTCCTCCGTGATTTAGAAGGCATAAATCTCCAGTAAAATCGGCTAACTCATTTACTTCCTCAAAAATCAAATCTGCTACAAAATTTGACAAGATTCCTTCTGGTCTAGCTTTTAGCATGTCTTTCTCAGAGGTGTTGATCACTGCATTCATTTTGGCCTCTAGCCCTTCGTTGTATGGACTTATAAGTTTGGCCAAAGAACGAGACTTCTGAGTCATAGTGCTATCTAGCTGGTTGTAGTTGACGGCTGTATTAGTGGCCGTATAATTCGTGTTGCAACGCATAAAAAGCGCAGTAATTACTAGAAAAAGGAGTGTTCGAAATATTTTTTTCATCTCGTCACAAAGTTACTTTTTATCTTACCTTTCCTTTTTAATTTAAGGTGACATTGTATAAACATACTATTAACATTCGGGTAAGATATGCGGAAACGGATAAGATGGGGTACGTCTATTATGGGAATTATGCCACTTATTTTGAAGTAGGAAGGGTAGAGCTGCTAAGGAGTCTTGGGATTTCTTACCGGAAATTGGAGGAGCAGGGAATTTTACTGCCCGTGGTGAATTTAAATGTAGATTATAAGAAGCCTGCTTTTTATGATGATAATCTTACGTTAGAGACAATCCTCACTGATCTACCCGGGGTTAAAATTGTATTTCATTACGCCTTAAAAAGAGGAGAGGAGCTTCTGTCTAAAGCACAGACAACATTAGTTTTTTTGAATGCTGAGTTTGGAAGGCCAGTGAAATGTCCTGAGGAAATATTAAACGAATTAGCGAAGCTCTAGGCTCATCTTCTAAAACTTATTTGTCTAGAGTCTTCCCTTTTCCTGCTAGTTAAACACCGTAATTAATCTCTCTTAGGGTGGGATTCGGAATTTATAGAATCTCTTTTTTCGATTAATGGAGGAAGAAGATTCTCTGGTATTAAAGTATCTAATTCTGGCTGACCCGCTTCTACCCAACACGTATACCATAAACAGCCTAAAGAATGAATAGCAGAGCGGAACCTTCTTTCTACCATTCCATCTAACCTATCATGGTATTCTGTGCTGAATTCTTTGGAGTATACTTCCATAATCATAGTGCCTCTTTCTTCGAAGCTCATTTTCTTATCCTCAGGAAATTCACTGCTGAGGTTTTTCTCAAATGTTAAAACGCTGTCCAGCGCATAATGACTCTGCTCTACGATATCCCAAATAAAATCTCGTTTACTTTCTACGAAATAAATATCTGGAGCAAACAGGTCGTAGTCGTCATAAAAAAGTTCAGGTAATCTGCTCTCCCAAAACCCATGGATACCATATTGTCCGGTTACCTGTCCATTATAGTTTTCTGTAGTATGCAAAGGCACGTGAGCATCACCTACATAGTGGCCTATGTCTGAAGAAAGCCTTAGTATTTTTTTAGTGTCCTTCTCTTTAAAGGCGTCTACTAGTCTAATCGTAAGAAGATTAAGATTCCATGGGAGTGTGCCATAGGCCTGCAGAGAGTCTTCTGTAAATTTATCTACTGCATCATACCAATTTCTAGGCATTAAGGCGAATAAGTCTTCTGGCGCAGACAAACTATCACCTCCGAAGTGGTCTAAATCTATATAGTGCTTAGGGGCTTCTCCTTTTACGCTGTGCCTCCTTTTATCTGCGTCTACAGAATGTTCTGTAAGGTAATCTGCATGGGCTTTATAAAACCCGAACATCTCACTTGGAAGAGTGAAAATAGCTAATCTATTAATTTTCTTGTGTGCAAAAAAGCCCCATTCTGAACAATTATGCTTCGGCCTAATAGAATCGAAAGAAATTAGAAGCGTGGCCAGTAGTATTATAATCCAGTACTTTTTCATTCTGAAACGAGTTCCTTTTTAGCTGCTACTATTTCATCGCCTTGTAAAATAGGAACCACAGAGGTAGTGTTGGGAGTAAGGCAGTATTTTATGTCTTCATTAAGGTTTAATTTCCTTAATCGTCTTCTATGTGAGCTAGCCTTTAAGAAGCTGAAAATATTCTCTTTGGCGCTTCTGTAGATGAATTTAGCTGCTATGGTAGAATCTTCTTCCGCAAAGAATTTTTGACTTTCAATTAGTTCGTCTGCGATAGCTCCAGCGCAGATAGTATCTTCTAGATTGAATTTGTCTTTCCAGCCTGAGCCTAGGAGAAGAACATTTTTGTTTTGTTCTATGAGCCAGCTACATATTGCATCGAGATTATTTAAACTAGCTATAGCTACGGTTTCTTTTTCTCTGGCTATGTTGATAGCTTTTGTTCCATTAGTGGTGGTGAGGATAACTGTTTTTCCTTTTAGCTCAGGGTTCTTGAATGAAATAGGAGAATTTCCCATATCAAAACCTTCTACTATTTGTCCGTTTCTCTCTGCCGCTACCAAGTATCCTTTTTCCTGATACGCTTTGGCTTCTTCTAATGAACTTACGGGAAGAATAGTCACTTCGTTTTCTACTGCTGCGCAAATAGCGCTCGTAGCTCGCAGTACATCTATGACAACTGCGATTTCATAGTCTTTTTTATATAAGTGCCACTGGTTAGGCGAATAACAGACTTCAACACGTTTTTTTTCTCCGGTCATGAGGTGAATTTACGATTTTGGTATAAATGGTGGTCTAGTAATGACTGCGCTAACGGGTTTGTTTCGAATTAGGATAGCTATTTCAGTTCCTTGTTTGTGATTTCCAGACTGCACATAACCCATTCCGATGGCTTTTTTAGTACACGGGCTCATGGTTCCAGATGTTACTTTACCGATTACATCTCCTTCAGAATTAACAATTTCATAATCTTTTCTTGGGATTCCTCTTTCCGTTAACTCAAATCCTACAAGTCTTCTCGAAGGGCCATTCTCTTTATGAGCTAAGATGATTTCTTTTCCTATAAAATCTTTTGTGAACTTGGTAATCCATCCTAAGCCAGCTTCGATAGGTGAAGTGGTGTCATCTATGTCATTTCCGTAAAGGCAGAATCCCATTTCCAGTCTCAGCGTGTCTCTAGCAGCTAAGCCTATCATTTGAATATCATGTTCCGCCCCTGCTTCTAATATTTTAGTCCAGAATAATTCTGCATGGTCATTGGGTAAGTAGATTTCATATCCTCCAGCTCCTGTGTAGCCTGTACTAGAAATGAGGATATTCTCTTTGCCACAAAAAGTAATATGCTTTAGGTTATAGTAAGCCATCTCTCCTAAGTTTTCAGAAGTAAGCTTATTGAGCGTTTCTGTAGCCTTAGGTCCTTGGATAGCGAATAACGCCATGTCATCGGAGTCATCGGTAAGCACACAATCGAATGTGTTATGGCTCTGAATCCAATCAAAGTCCTTTTTTAAGTTAGATGCATTTACCACTAGCATGTAGTCATTTTCTGCCAGGCAGTAAACGAGTAAATCATCTACGATTCCTCCTTCAGCATTGGGTAAGCAGGAGTATTGTACTTTTCCAGGAGTAAGTAAAGAGGCATCGTTAGAAGTGACTTTTTGAATTAAATCAAGCGCCTCTTTTCCTCTTACATGAAATTCACCCATGTGAGAAACATCAAAAATTCCCACACTATTTCTTACTCTTAAGTGTTCATCATTAATTCCAGTGTACTGGACAGGCATGTTATATCCTGCGAATGGAACCATCTTGGCTCCGTTAGCTTCATGCCATTTAGAAAGTGCGGTGTTTTTCATCTCATTAATTTAGGCTGTAAAAGTATCAAATTAAGGCCTTAGAGAGATGAGAAAATTAGCGTTGCAACGCTTAAATAAAATCATAAATTGGATTTAATGTAGTTTAAGACTTTAGTCATTAAGTGAACTCGGTCTTTACCTCTCACATTATGGGCATGTCCTGGGTATGGGAAGAAGTCTATTTCTTTACCTTCCTCGATACATTTAGTTAAAAACTCCATAGAGTGCTGCATTAATACTACGTCATCACTAGCTCCGTGAATGAGCATTAATTTCCCTTCTAAAGCAGCTACATGGGTCTTTAAATCAGCTTCTGCATAGCCTTCTGGGTTAGTTTCTGGAGTATCCATGTATCTTTCTGTGTACATTATCTCGTAAAGTCTCCAGTCTATCACAGGGCCTCCAGCTACGCCTACCTTAAACAAGCCAGGATTTTTCAGCATCAATGAAGTCGTCATAAATCCTCCGTAACTCCATCCATGAACTGCGAATCTATCATTATCGGTGTAAGGCAGAGTTTTAAGCCATTCGGCCATCTCTGCTTGATCTTGAACCTCAATGGTTCCCATGTTTTCGTGAACGGCCTGTTCAAAGTCAATGCCTCTGTGAGATGAGCCTCTGCCGTCTACTGTGAAAATAAGATATCCTTCTTCAGCTAAACTGTGCATCCAAAGAGAAGCTCCTCCTAGCCAGGAATCTCTTACTAGTTGTACATGAGGGCCATTATAAACATAGAATAGTACAGGGTATTTTTTAGTTTCATCGAAGTGGCTTGGCTTAATCATTCTGCACCATAAATCAGTTCCGTCAGAAGCCTTGTTAGAGAATATTTCTGTAGTACCTACTGTGTATTCTGATAGAGGATTGTCTGCGCTTAAAATTTCCCAGCTTTTACTTTGCGTTGTATGATAAAGAGTTGTTTCCCCAGGAATAGTAGTGCTGTTATAATTGTCTATGTAATATTTACCGCTCTCACTTACAGAAATAGTATGGGTGCCGTTTCCAGATGTAAGTTGGGTTACAGTGCCTGTTTCGAGTTCTATCGCGTATCCGTGATTTTCAGTTGGATTTTCTCCTGTAGCGTGAAAAAAGGCTTTAGTGCCTTCCGAGTTAAATCCTATGAAATCAGTTATCTCATAAGTAAGGTTAGTTAATTCTCGGATAATACCATCGTCATTCATTAATACGAGATTGCTAAATCCATTTTTTTCAGTGATCCAAATGAACTCCCCTTTTCCGTTTGGGATAAAGTAAGGTGGGTTCTCGGGTTCCACATATTCTTCGTCAAACTCTTGATAGATGGTTTTTAGAAAATCACCTTTCCTGTTGTATTTATTAAGCGCCATAGAGGTTTGTTCCCTATTTAAGTGAGCTACATAGATAAATTGATTGTCAGGGCTCCAAGCTATGTTTGTAACATAACTGTCTTCTTCTCCCGTTTGTTGGAGGTAAGCTGTTTCACCAGTTTCAGAATCTACTATCCCTACTCTTCCATGTTCGCTAAGCTGCCCAGACATAGGGTATTTAATAGGATGAGACGAAGCAGGAGTGCTCGAGTAATCTAAAAGGGGGTATTCTGTTACGTTTTCTTCGTTTTTTTCATAGAAAGCTAGAAAGGCTCCACTCGGACTCCAAAAAGTTCCTTTAGAAATACCAAATTCATATCGGGCTATAGCCTGCCCAGAGGTGGTGTGCTCATCGTTTTTTGTGACACGAGTTTCTTGACCGTCTTTCCAGATAAATAAATCATTTTCTTGTGTATACGCCATGTTTTCCGAATTGAAGTGGAAATCGATATTCTCAAAATTGTCTGGTAGGGTGATGAATTTTTTCAGCTCATTTTTAAATGGGTCTAGAATGTAGAGTTTGTCTTTTAGTGTTAAGTGAATTTCGGTAGGGCTCTCCCAAGTTAATCTTGGCATATAACTCAATTCAGGGTTTTTGAGAGTGGTTTTTATTTCTGCTAGGGTAAGTTTCTTTTTTATTTTACCCGTATTATCAAACACGTAAAGAACATCACTATTTATAGCGCTATATAATTCCGTTCCTGGAACCCACTGTAAACCACTAATGTTTTCTGGGTAAAGGCCATTGTAGTAGCCCATTACTGCATCTTCAACAGTGAGAGATGGTTTTTGAGAAAAGCTAATCGTACTTAAAAGGAGTGTGGCTGAAACCAGTAGTATCCGAGTCATAATTTGATTTTTAATAATGCTAAGGTACTTGCTTACATTTAGGTGCTTCTTGAGATCATTAAATTTTATTCATTTGAAATGTGAATTGCTTTAATGGGTATAAAATCTTCCTGAGTCATTGCGGAGCAACCATTAGCCTTAGTATATTTGAGACTTCTAACGTGCTGAATCCATCTAACCGTGAAAAATAGAAAAATAATTATATCTGACAGAGCTGTTAATTCATTAAAAAGAATAATCGCTAAGCATCAACTGAATGGGTTTTTAGGTGCCGACAAAGCTAAAGAAGCCATCATCAGTAGACTCCGGAGATTGGCCGTAAATGCAGAGAAAGATAGCAGGAAAGCTAAGTTTGGAAGGTTAGACGGAGACTATAGAAGTGTACTGGCTTGGAATTATAGAATTTACTATAGATTAGAAGACGAGGAGGTTCAGGTCTTAGATATTTTCCGAGATATAGAGAATGAGGTTAGGTTATAGTTTTTTTAAAAACAATTAGTTAAGCTTTTGGTATTGTTTATGGTTAAAGAGGATTAACCATAAGGTACAATCAGATGACTTACATGATAGAATTAACCCAAAGAGAAAGACAGCCATTTAGTAAATTCGGTTATAGTCAGTATAGATTAGTTATTTCCAATCTTATGGCAGAAGGAATAGTTCTTAATTATGCAGAGAGTATGGATAGAGAGAAATTCTGGCTTATGCTGGAAGCTAAGTCTGAATTAGAGGCTTTCGATATAATTTCAGATTTGCCTATTCTAGGTTCTTTAAAAGTAAAAGTGATTCCTATACATACAAATGTCTCCAATTTGTCTCATGGAGCGGTTTACTCTTTGAATTAGAATTTAGGCGATGTACATTTGTGCTCATGGAAAAGAAAATAATCCCTACAGACGTATATGCTGAAATGACTCCTAATCCAGTGACAATGAAGTTTGTTACAGATAGAGAGCTCATCAGCGATGGTAAGCAAGTTGATTATACCGAATTAGAAATGGTTGGAGAATCATCTCCTTTGGCTAAAGAGCTTTTTCATTTTCCTTTTGTAAAAGGCGTTTTTATTAGTGCCAACTATGTTACGGTTACTAAAGATGAAAGTATCGGCTGGGAATTAGTAGTTCAGCAGATGAGAGGGTACATCAGAGATTGGTTAATGGAGAATGAAGTAGCCGTGAGTTTTGTTCCAGAAAGCATAGCAGTAAAAGAAGATCCTGCAGATTTAACTCCAGAGAGAGAAGCTAAATTGAAAGATTTAGAAGATGCCACTCCTACTGAATTGGATGATCAAATTATTCAGTTGTTAGATGAATTCGTAAGGCCAGCTGTAGAACAGGATGGTGGAGCTATAGATTTCAGAGCATTTAAAGATGGTAAAGTCTATGTGGAATTAAAAGGAGCATGCAATGGTTGTCCGTCAAGTATGCAAACCTTGAAAGGAGGAATAGAAGGACTTCTTAAAAGTAAGCTAGAAGGTGTAGAGGAAGTAGTAGCTGTGTAAAAGTGAAAATAGTAGTTTTAACAGGTGCGGGGATTAGTGCTGAAAGTGGCATCGCTACTTTTAGAGGAGCAGATGGTCTCTGGGAAGGTCATAGAATAGAAGAGGTAGCTTCTCCAGAAGGTTGGTATAAAAACCGAGAATTAGTTCTCGAATTCTATAATAAAAGGAGGAGGAATGTTCTAGAGTCCTCTCCAAATGAAGCTCATAATATTTTAGTAGAATTAGAGGACGCTCATGAAGTCTTCATAGTTACCCAGAATGTAGATGATTTGCATGAGAGAGCTGGAAGCTCTAATATTCTTCATCTTCACGGGGAAATCACCAAAAGCAGAAGTACTGCTAATCCTAAATTAGTTTATGACATAGAAGGCTCTGAATTAGACCTAGGTCATAACTGTGAACTAGACTCTCAGCTTAGGCCTCATATAGTGTGGTTTGGAGAAGCTGTCCCAGCTATAGAAGAGGCCGTAGAGATTATCCAAGAAGCAGATATTCTGCTCATCGTAGGTACATCATTGCAAGTTTATCCCGCAGCTGGACTGGTTAATTATGCTCCTGAAAAAGCATCTATCACCGTAATAGATCCAAATTCTCCAGAAGTAAATTTGCCGAATGTCACTTACCTGAATTGCGGAGCAAGTGAAGGCATGCAGATTTTTAAAAAGAGTTTAGCATCTTACTCATCATAGCTAAATTCAATCAAATCACTCTTAGGATGACTTTGGCAGGTAAGAACAAACCCTTCCTCTAATTCACCATCAGTCAGTGCGAAATTTGAAAGCATCTCTACTTTTCCTTTGGTAACTTTAGCTCTGCAAGCAGTGCAAACTCCACCTTTACAACTGAATGGAGCGTCCAATCCAGCATCGAGAGCAGCGTCTAGTATTGTTTTACCACTTTCAGTCAGAGTTATTTCACTCTCTTCATCGTCTAAAGTGATTTTTATTTTGGCCGTTCCCGAAAAAGTAGCACTTTCGTCCTCTACAGAAGTCTCCGTATGAACAAGTTCTTCAGTTGTAGGAGCAGTAAAAAACTCAGTATGAATTTCATCTTTTGAATAACCGTTGTCAGCTAATGCATTGGTTACACTTTTAATCATGTCGCCAGGACCACAGATAAAGGCATGCTTAGATAATCCTGAAAAAGGATGTTTGGCCATTAACTCAAGAGTTTTGCCAAAATTTATTCTTCCTTTCTGAAAAGAATCCTGTCCTCCGTTTTGAGAGTAAATAAGCTCTAAGTTGAAGTTAGAATTACTTTCTTCCAGAGATTTAAGCTCGCTTAAAAACATAGTCTCATCTGGAGATTTGTTCCCATAACATAGCGTTATTTTGCCAGCGTTCTCAGTAGAAATAAGAGTTTTAAGCATTGCGTAAATAGGAGTAATCCCACTTCCAGCGGCTATAAATAAATAATGAGTCTGTGAAGCTCTGCAGTCGGGTAATACGAAATTCCCCATAGGCTCCAAGCAGGTGATTTTATCTCCAATCTTAAGTTCCTTGTTTAAGAATGTAGAGGCTTTCCCGTTTTCTACGTGTTTCACTCCTATTTGCCAGTTCTCCTCAAAAGGTGCGCTACTGAATGAGTAACTTCTGTTGACCTGCTCACCGTTAATGGCTAACTCTAAAGAGATGTATTGACCTGCCTCATAGGTGTGGTTAGGCATTTTTTCTAACGTTATCTCCACAGATGATGGAGTCGCTTTATTTATAGAAATAACTTCTAAATCGTGCTTTCTGCTCATGGTTAATTGTACCCTAAAAATGATTTAATTTCTTTTGAATGCCAGTTTATTTGTTCTGCCTGTGCTATAATTTGTTTCCCATTCTCATCTATGAAATAGGTGAGGGGAATGTAATAAACGCCCACATTTTTCAAGCTTTTATTTACTTGATATGTTTCAAACGGTATGTTATACTTTTTGCTCATCTGTGCCATTCGTTCAGGTGAATCATCTGTCAGATAATATATCCTAACATTTTCTCCGGCTTTGGATAATACTTCATTGGCATCTGGCATCTCTCTTCTGCAGTCACCGCACCAACTAGCAAAAAAGTGTACAACTGTCTTTTTCCCGTTCCCTATCTCTACTGACTTTAAATCTCCACCGTCTAGGTATTGGATTTGAGAAAAATCTAAGTCAGGTGTTTTGTTACAGCTAGAAAGAATGATAAAGCTAACAAACAGGACAAGTTTAGAGAGAATATTCATATTTAAAACTCTAGTGTTTTAAGGATAGCCTTTTTTACTTTTTGTGCATTGTTAAGCATGGCTTTTTCTAAAGTCTTATTCAACGGAATGGCTACAGTGTTTTCGCTTCCTACAGTAAGAACAGGAGCGTCTAAGTGTTTAAAGCATCTCTCAGAGATCATTCCTGCTATTCCTCTAGAAAAACTCATGGCTTGTTGTTCCTCAGTAACTACTACGCATCTGTTGGTTCGTTTTACCGAATTGATAATAGCTTCTTCATCCAAAGGAAGTAACGTACGCAAGTCTATAATCTCTACTTTTCCTTGTATATCCTTAGAAGCCGTTTTAGCCCAATAAACACCCATGCCATAAGTTATTACGGTCACAGAATTACTGTCTGTCGCTTCTTGCACTACTCTAGCTTTTCCTAATGGAATCACATAGTCTTCAGCTGGTTCTATGCATTTAGCTTCTTCACTTCCAGCTATTTTAGACCAGTAAAGCCCTTTGTGCTCTAGCATAACCACTGGATTAGGGTCGTAAAACGCTCCTTTTAACAGTCCTTTTAGATCTGCGCCATTCGAAGGGTAAACTACTTTAATTCCTTGGATATTAGTAAGGATAGACTCTACACTTGAACTGTGGTAAGGTCCTCCGCTACCATAAGCTCCTATAGGAACTCTAATTAACGAGCTAACTGGCCACTGTCCATTTGACAAGTAGTAACTTCTGCTTAATTCTGTAAACAATTGATTTAGTCCAGGCCATATATAATCAGCAAACTGGACTTCCACTATTGGTTTAAGACCTGCAGCACTCATTCCGCAAGTAGACCCTATAATAAAAGCCTCCTGAATAGGAGTGTTAAACACCCTGTCATTACCGAATTTCTGAGCCAATGTAGCCGCTTCTCTGAAAACTCCTCCCAAACGTGCACCCACATCCTGGCCGTATAAAAGCGCCTCTGGATGCTTCTCCATAAGTTCCTGCACTCCGAATAAAGCACAGTCCACCATTAACTTCAATTCTCCGCCCTCAGGCTTTCTTTCTCCCGATTCTTCAGTAATAGGTGAAGGCGCGTAGCAATGGTCAAGTATGCTTTCTGGGCTGGGCTCTTCTGCAGCTAACGCTCTATTGTAATCATCTTCAACGAGCTCTTTTACCGCTATCTTAATTTTAACTATTTCTTTTATTCCTACACCATTATCTAAAAGGTTAGATTCTAAACGAGGTAAGGGGTCTCTTCTTTTGTGATCCTCTAAATCATCTCTGTACCATTCTCTTCTCACTCCAGAGGTATGGTGTCCCAGAAACGGAACTTTAGCATGAATAAGAAATGGCCTTCTTTCTTCTCTAACAGTTTTAATTATTTCACCGAATTTTTCATAACAGGTTAGGAAATCAGCCCCATCGAAAGAGTGCGCCTCTATCGGTGGAAACCCTTTCGCTAAATCCATAGCTGTTCCGAAATTAATTTCTTCTGCTTTTGCTGAAATATCCCATCCGTTGTCCTGCACGAAAAAGATGATAGGAAGTTTCTTTAGAGCAGCCATATGAAGAGCTTCACTAATCTCTCCCTCAGTCATAGCTGAATCTCCTATGCTGCAGATTACCACTGGAGCTTCTCCAGGTTCTGGTTTCGAAAGACCTTGAGCTTCTTTATATTGTATTCCCATAGCTACTCCTGCGGAAGGTATAGCTTGCATTCCTGTAGCAGAAGAGTTGTGAGGTATTTTAGGCTTGTCGGCTTTATTTAAGCTAGGGTGAGAGTAATACGTTCTTCCTCCAGAAAAAGGATCATCCTTTTTAGCATGAAGTTGGAGCATTAACTCATAAGGAGTCATTCCTATTCCGAGTAGAATAGAATCATCTCTATAATAGGGAAAAACAAAATCTTGTGGCCTTAAATGCATAGATATAGCTAACTGAGCAGCCTCGTGACCAGCAGATGTGGCGTGCACATAGGTCTTAGTTACTTCCTTTTCCTCTTCGAATTTATTGGCCATGGTTCTGGCTGTGAACATTAGTTCTAGCCCTTTTAGCGCTGTCTCTTTACTCAAATTTCCAACCATAACTTCTTCTGAAATCACCTCCATTATTCGTGCTCAATTAAAGAACGAAGTTACGAAATCAATATGAGCATAACCCTCAATTTTCTCTTACATTTGAAGGTCTATTTAATATGAAGATTACTTTTTTTAAATACCAAGGAACAGGAAATGATTTCATCATGGTGAATGCCATAGATAAAGACGTTATCCTCGAACCATTGCAGATTCAACGTTTATGCGACAGGAAATTTGGAATAGGTGCTGATGGCATCATTTTAATCAAGCCTGATGTAAAAGCAGATTTTTATGTAGACTATTATAATCCTGATGGTTCTCAGAGCTTTTGTGGTAATGGGAGCAGGTGTGCAGTGGCGTTTGCCTATGCTGAGAATGTTTTTGAAGGAAAGACCTGCTCTTTTAATGCCATAGATGGAATTCATACGGGAGAGGTTTTAGATATCGATAACATTGAAATATCTATGCGTGATGTGGAAGGTATTGAAGAAGTTGAAGATGACTTTGTGCTTGACACAGGGAGTCCGCATTTTGTGAGGCGTTGCAACGCTCTTAAGGAGCTCGATATAATCACAGAAGCCAGAAAAGTGCGGTATAACCAGCGCTTTTTAGCGCAAGGAATTAATGTGAATTTCATAAGTCAGAATGGGAGTGAAATACACATGCGGACTTATGAAAGAGGAGTGGAGGACGAGACGTTATCCTGCGGCACAGGAGTAACAGCTGTGGCATTATCCTCGGTCTCTGAAGATGGAGTTTATGCTCGTAAAATTATAACCAATGGCGGAAGTCTAATGGTTAACTTTAAAAAGTCAGGAAATTTATTTCAAACTATACGTCTCCAAGGTGCAGCTAAATTTGTCTTTTCTGGACGAGTTAATCTGACTTAAAATAGTATCTTAGTATTCCTTAATTGATACAACGTATGCTTAATAAACTGTTTTTAGGATTATTCCTTCTCATAGGGGTTGCCGGGATTTCTCAAAGCGTCACATTTACCAATGTTTCAGATAATTTGGAAGTAGAACACTCTTTTGGGGGTGGAAGCGAGATGGCTGGAGGAGTTAGTTTTGTCGACTTTAATCAAGACGGTAAAGACGATCTCACTTTCACAACTAATGATGGGAATGAGATGTCCTTTTATCTCAATGACGGAACTGGCTTGATGTCTAATTTCGAGCCTATAGGTTTTTTTAATGATGGAAATACGAAGCATCCATTATGGGCAGATATTGATAATGATGGAGATTATGATTTATTCGTTTCTGCAAATGATACCGGAAATCGATTATACCTAAACAATGGAAATCTAGAGTTAGAGGATATTACAGACATTTCAGGGTTGGATTTACCTTCAATAGATAATAATTCGTTCGGAAGTGTTTTTGCTGATTTCAATAAAGACGGATATCTGGATTTGTACATCGTAAATAGAACTTTGGATGGATACCTGCAGCCTCCACATAATTTAATGCACTTTGGAAATGGTGATGGAACATTTGATAATGTGGGCATTCAGACGAATACCCAAGATAGTTACCAAGCTCCATTTTGTCCTATTGTGTTTGATTATGATGGAGATCATTTTGAAGATATTCATATAGCCCAGGATAAGAACTATGGCAATACTATGTTGAGAAATATAGACGGGTCCACTTTTGAAAATACCAGTGTGCTAAGCAACACCAATATACATATGGATGGTATGAATGGAGATGTCGCGGATATAGATGGAAATGGATTTTTAGATGTGTATATTTCTAATACCGCTTCCGGAGGTAAGTTAATTATGAATAATGGGGATGGAACCTTTACAGAAGAAGCACTAGAAAGAGGAGTGAAAGTTCCTGGAGAAGCTGCTTGGGGAGGAACATTTGTGGACATAGATAATGATTCTGATTTAGATTTATTTATAAGTATGGGTTCATTTTCAACCACTTGGCATGACAACCTGCTTCTGAATGATGGCGCAGGTTATTTTACAGAAGCTGATGCATTTTATGGTTTAGAGTCTGTTCCCTTGGATTACAGTTTCGGAAATATGTTTGGAGACATAAATAATGATGGATTCCCAGACTTGGCAGTTAGTAACCACTATACACCAAGTATTCTCTGGCAGAATTCAGGAAATGAGAATAACTGGCTGAAATATAAATTAGAGGGAACAGTGAGTAACAGAGATGCTACAGGCAGTTATTTAGATTTTTATCTAGATGGAGTGCCCCATTTAAGGTCTACTCATTGTGGTCAAGGATTTTTAAGCCAACAGAGTTACACGAAGATTTTCGGGATGGGAGCTGCAGAAAGTGTAGATTCATTATCCATTCACTGGCCTAATGGTCATACAGATTGGTATTATGATTTAGCCCCAGACTCACTCTACAATTTTACCGAAGGAGAAACAGCGAGTTTATCTTTTGACTTTTCTAATGGAGCTTCTCTGTGTGAAGGAGAGTCTACCGAGATTTCTACTAGCGGAGACTATGTGCAGATTGTCTGGAATGGGGAGTCTATGGCTCCTACTTATATGGTAAACACAGCTCAGACAGTATCCTTAGAAGTTACCTACGAATTTGGTGTTGTTCAGACTTATGAAATAGAAATAGAAAATGCAGGGGAAGGGTTTGAATTATTGGCCATTAACGGTCTTACTATCTGCCCTGATGAAATAGAAAGTCAAGTAGAATTTGATATTCAAAGCGGAAATATTTTTGAGGTATTTATAGATGAAACGCCTAGTGCGTTAAATCCCACATTAGCCTTAGGAGAATACGGGCTGAGTATTGTAGATGCTGAAGGATGTGTAATAGAAGAGCAGTTCGAAGTGGGCCATTCACAGGAGCCTGAGTTTGATATAACTATTGATAACGTATTGTGCTTTGGAGAGGATAATGGCTCTATTTCTATGCTTATAGAGGCCGCAGAACCATTTAGCTTCACTCTAGATGAAAATGAAACCAGTTTATTCACTCCATTCTTAACAGCAGGTGATTATCTGCTAAATGTAGTGGATGGAAATAACTGCTCTTATGATTTGGTAATTACAATCTTAGAGCCAGAACAACTTAGTGTGGTACTCAGTTCAGAGCCAGACTATGGCGCTAGTGAAGGTTCGATAACCGCAGAAATTTCTGGGGGAACTTCTCCTTATCTACTTAATGAAGAAGCGGTCACTGAACTCTCTGATTTAAGTCAGGGATTCTATGATGTAGAAATCTGCGATGCCAATAACTGCTGTGTAGAAGATGAAGTAGAAGTAGAGTTCACTATTGGGATGGAAGAAAAAGAAAAAGAACAGCTTATTCTATACCCAAATCCTACCGAAGGAGAAGTAACGCTGGCTAATTATACAGGAGGAGTAGAGTCATTAAAATTGGTAGATGCTTTAGGTAAACTAGTCTTTTTCCAAGTGGTAAATGTCAGTTCTGCTGGTGTTACAATAAACATTGAACACTTAGCTGCAGGAATGTATTATTTAAAAAGTACAACAGAAGGGATGACCTTCGAAATAAATAAAAAATAGAGGGTTCAGAAATGAATCACTTCACCTTTGTTATCTTCGTCCCGAATTTAATTTAGGACTTTTTTAATGAAACATATTTGGCTTTTCTTTCTATTCGTTTTTCTAGGGTTAACTGCTCAACCGCAGTTTAATACTAAGCCCGGTGAAACTGAAATTTATATTCTTACGTGTAGTCCCGGAGCGGACCTCTATTCAGTGTTCGGCCATGCCGCCATTGTCGTAAAGACGCCAACCTCTGATTTCGTTTACAATTATGGGACATTCAATTTTGATACAGAAAACTTTTATCTGAAATTCGCTAAGGGCCAGCTTCCTTATAAAGTGGATAAGGAGAAATTTGGCTACTTCCAGTACGGTTACATAGTGGAGCAAAGACAAATTTGGGCTCAGAAATTAAATTTCACAGAAGTCCAGAAGGAAAAACTAATCGCTCTATTAGAGACAAACGTACTTCCTGAAAATGCGCAGTATAAATATGATTTTTTCTATGACAACTGCGCCACGCGTTTAATAGATATTGTAGATGAAGCTACGGGGAATACGATAGATTGGAAAACCTCAGAAAGTGGAAACGGGCATACATTTAGAGAAATGATAGGGGTCTATCTAACCGATATGGAATGGAGTGATCTAGGTATAGACCTCGCGCTGGGAATGCCTTGCGATTATGAACTAAAAGAAGGAGAGCAAGCTTTTTTACCAGACTCACTAAAAAGTATATTTCAGCAGGCCATGCTTAATGGAAATACCCTGGTAGCTGATGGGTTTGAAGTATTGCCTGCAGAAAAGATGAAGGTGCATAAGAAGCTAGTAGACGACACCTCGAGTGTGTTATGGATTATTTCTATCGTACTATTAGCAGTGCTTATTTTCTACAGAAGAAAAACTCAAAGCCGAATACTATCCGCAGTAATTCTTTTTGTAAATGGGCTGCTAGGAGCACTAATCTTTTTTCTTTGGTTCTGTACAGATCATTCTGCCACCGCAGGAAATCTAAATATACTTTGGGCTTCTCCACTGAACTTGATTCTTCCTTTTATTAAGTTTTCTAGAAAAATATGGCTCCAGATATATTCGGGGATAGTCGTGATAACTCTAATGTCTTGGACATTTTTAGCTCAAGATCTTAATGAATCTCTACTACCTGTTATTCTAGTATCGCTGTATAGCGCGCTAATTTACATTAGGAGAATAGACGAGTAGTTTGTACTCATACCAGTAATCCTACTTATTTTTACCAGCTAATGAAAAACAGTATTTCAGTATTCAGTTTTGTTTGTTTCATATTATTTCTATCCAGTTGTAATAGAGGAAATACTACTTGGGAGCCCGAGTTTGCTTTTCCTATAGCCAAAGGAGAACTTAGCTTTCATGATCTGGAAAATGATAATGACTACCTCCAATTAGACGGAGAAGTGTTAGAAGTTCATTATTACGACACCCTAGCACCGCTAGATTTAAACGAGTTAATAAACCTTGGTGATACACTTTTAGAGGCAGGCTACACTCCTGGAATAGGAGTAGGACCCTTGCCTTTTGAGAATGCGACCAATATTTTCACCTTAGATGAGGATTTTGATTTTAATCTGGATGGGGCATTGCTGCGCTATGGAAAAGTAAAGTCTGGAAGCCTAAGAGTAGTCTTCGAAAGTGATGTAGATGGATACTTAGATTTAACTTACCTGTTAACTGGAATCCAATTAGATGGTGAGCCGTTAAGCTTGTTAGGCCAAACAGAGCCTGCCAGCACAGCAGAGCCATTTGCTGATGAAATAATAGTAGATATATCAGGGTATACATTGGACTTTACTGGAGCCAGTGGAATTGAGAGAAACACCTTAACAGGCGAACTGGCTGTGGCTACTTCTACGTCTCCCGCATATACGGCTCAGGTTTATGGGTCTAACTTAGTCACTGTGAAACTAGAACTGTTAGAGCTAGAGATAGAAGAGTTAAGAGGGTACTTCGGTCAGTGGGAGAGAGAGATAGATGAAGAAATCGTATTAGATTCACTCATTTATCAGGGAGGAACGGTTACTCTGGGAGAGTTAAATGCCTCTTTAGAGTTTATAAATAACTTCGGGGTAGATGCACAGGTGCAGCTGAGTGAACTGGCCACTTTAAATTCTGTAACAGGAAATCAAGTAGTGTTACAAACCACTGATTTATATAGTTTCGTGAATATTTCTAGAGCCATAGAAACTGCAGATGCAGTTATTCCTAGTTCTGTTACATTCGAGTTTGATGAGACTTCTAATTTAGCTGAGGCGTTATCTGTAACACCCAATAGATTAATACTGCAGGGAGATGCTGTCCTCAATCCGCTGGGTGATGTGTCTGGAGGATTTGACTTTTTTCTAGATGAGTATCCTTTTCAGATGGTAGCGGATATTTCTTTTCCTCTCTGCGCAAGCATAGAAGACTTGACCTTGGTAGACACCTTAGCTTTAGATTTAGAAAGAGAAGAAAACATAAAGGCACTCACGATAACGGCAGTACTTAAAAATGGTTTTGAGCTGGGATTCGATGTAGAGATGTTTCTTCCTGGTGTGGAGGAGGTGTTCTGGCAAGCTTCTATTATTCCTGAGGTAGACGGAGAAGCTACTGAACATACCATTACTCTGGAGCTTACAGAGAGCAGGCTAGACGAGTTTTATGCAGCCTCAGAGTTAATAGTGAAAGTCATAGCCAATACCACTAATAGCGAAGAAATAAAACTGCTTACGGCAGACAAAATAGAAATTCTCATCACAGGAAAAGTAACTTATGGAGTGGAAATTTAGACTGTTAATAGTATTCATTCTAGGGTATGGAGTAGCTGGGGCACAGAGTGTTCTTGACTTTACGCATGAGCCTATTACTGAAAAGTACAATGTGCTGGAGTTAAACACAGAGGTGGATTACTTCTCAGATAACATTCAAAATAGCCTAATCACTAACCTGGTCTTAGGCGGAGGGATAGACAGAAACTCATTAAACAGCATGTTGGAAAACATGGATGGGCAGAACTCTTTTGGTGGATGGACCGATATAGGATTGCGCTACAGGTCTCTGTCGGATAGTCTTTTGTTTAAGAAGAACCGCAGCCTATTTTTAGAATTTGGGATGGCTCAGTATGGGTATGCCTCTTTCCCTAAAGATTTATTCCACCTTATGTTTCTAGGAAACGCAGACAAGTTGGGTGAGACGCTCTACATGTCCAATATGACATCTGAAGTGATGAACTATCAGTATGCCGGACTCGGGGTGATGAATGAGTCCACAGGAAGCTACCTTTCTCTTAACTTTATAAACGTACAAAATTACTTTTCTTCCGATATAGAAGAGTTTACGCTCTTTACGGCAGAAGATGCTTCTGAAGTGGAGCTGTCTTATACTGGCACCGTAATTACCAATGATACGTTAAGAGGAAATTTTCTGAGCAACTCAGGAGCAGGAATTACGCTGAATGGTAGATATAATATGAAGCTCAGAGAGAACCATGATTTATTCTCTATAGAAGTTAGAAATATAGGTGCTGTTCAGCTAAATGATAGAGCTAGACAATTAAAAGCAGACAGCTCGTGGAATTTCAGTGGAGTAAATGTAAATGAACTGTTCTCCTCAGACAATCCATTTACCACTATTACTCTAGAGGATTCTGTAGCATATACAGATGAGCAAAAGACCAAAACGGTATGGATGCCATTAGACATAAACGCGAACTACTTTCACCGAATTAATAAGAGTGACCACATAGGATTTTCTGTAAGAAAACGTTTTTTTACTGACCATACCGCTGATTTAGGAGTGAATTATCTCCATAATGAATCAGACAAGGTGGGGTATAATGTAGGTCTTAGCTACGGTGGATACGGTGGGCTCAGAATGAATGCCGGAGCACATTTGAATTTAAATAATTGGCGTTTTTACCTCACTACCAGAAATTTAATAGGCGCATTTATAGAAAGCGGAAAAGGCAGAAGTGCCAGTTTCGGAATAGCCAGAACATTTAGACAAGCACCATGAACCTTCCAACTAAAATAAAACACGCATCTTCAGATAACTTTTTTCTACTAGCCGGGCCATGTGCCGTGGAGAGCAGAGAATTGGTGTTTAGTATTGCTACGCGAATAAAAGAAATCACTGACCGATTAGAGATTCCATTTGTATTCAAAGGGTCATATAGAAAAGCAAATAGAAGCAGAATAGATTCATTCACGGGAATAGGAGATGAAAAGGCATTGAGTTATTTGGCTGAGGTGAGCGCAGAATTAAATGTGCCTGTAGTTACAGATATTCACACAGCAGAAGAAGCTATGCGCGCTGCAGATTATGTAGATGTGTTACAAATCCCTGCTTTCTTATGCCGACAAACAGATTTACTAGTAGCGGCTGCTAAAACAGGCAAGTTTGTGAACATAAAAAAAGGGCAGTTTTTAGGGCCAGAGTCTATGCAGTTTGCGGTGAATAAAGTGAAGGATTCAGGAAACGACAATGTGTGGATTACAGAAAGAGGAACCACTTTTGGCTACCAAGATTTAGTGGTGGACATGAGAGGAATTCCAGTGATGAAGGAATACGCTCCAGTGGTAATGGATGTAACACATTCTCTGCAGCAGCCTAACCAATCTTCTGGTGTAACAGGAGGAAAGCCAGAACTCATAGAAACCATAGCTAAAAGTGCTATAGCGGCAGGAGCAGATGGACTGTTTATAGAAACACACCCAGACCCAAGCAAAGCCCTCTCTGATGGAGCCAATATGCTACAGTTGGATAATCTGGAGTCACTACTCACTAGGTTAGTTCACCTAAAGAAAGCGGTGAATTCTTTTCCGGTGTAGTTGGTTTTTCTAAATTACTATCTTTATAGACAACGATTAAACTGTTTCACAAACAAGGTCTTATAAAGCACTAATATGCGCGTAGCAAAAATTATAATAATACTTCTCTTATGCTACAGCAACTGCTCTGGACAGACCATTTATTTCAATGAAATACAACAAGAGGAATGGAACACCAGCTTAATGACGAATGTGGAGGTTTCTGAGGATTCTTACTATGTATTTGGCTTGTTTTCCACAGATGATATCCCCGAAGGAACATTTATACAAAGATTCACTACAGAAGGTGTGTTAGAAAGCACGCTACTTGCCCTTGATTCTGTTATTCTACCAAATTATGCAGAGAATTTCAATGTTTATAATAATGAAATAGTTTTTTGCGGTAGAAAAAACGCATTATCGATTGACCTACAAGGAGAGTTGAATTGGGCAATATTTAAGGAATTCCCCAATATATATAGGAATGACTTTGTACTCTCGCTAAAATTAGAATCGGATGATTTTTTGTTTATTGGGCGTAAAGTTTACGATATTGATAAAGATGTAGGCCCAGAGTTTAGTAATGTGTATATACTGAAAGTCAGTTCCTCAGGAGAGGAGATTTGGGATAAAGAGTTTGAGTTATTTGAGGATAAAACTTTTAGAACTAACGTTGTCCATGAACTAGAAGATGGCAGGTTGATTCTCCTAGGCTCTTCTAATCCGGGAGTAGGGAAATGGCAACCATACATCATGAGATTGACAGCAGAAGGTAACCTAATAGACTATTCATCTTTTGGTCAAGAGGAAGAAAACAACTGGCTTCCATGGTCAGTGCTCGAGGAGGATGAAGACCGCTTAACGCTGGTCTATCAAAAGTATGAAGGCGAGGATGAAACATTTGGAGATATTCATTCTTTACAGACTGCGAGGTATGATTTAACAGATGATACCTTCACCTATGAGAGTGATTTTTCTGACGAGTATTTGGTTCATAATGTTCAGGATTTCATAAAAACACCAGATGGAGGTTATGCTGCTACCGGTAGAAGAGGTTCAGACTTTATTTTAAAAGGATTTGTCACTAAATATGCATCAGACTTAACCATAGAATGGGATAAAGAATATGTATTCTCACCAGACTATACTAATAATTATCTCTATGATATAGAGGTAACACCAGACGGAGGGTTTGTCTGCGCTGGAGAGACTTTTGGAGAAAATATTAATATCCACCCTCAGTCCAGCTGGCTTCTAAAACTAGACGCCTGTGGAGATGTAGAATGGCAGGGCTGTGATACCACCACAGTAGGCATAAAAGAAGAAATTAAGCTAGCAGACTTAAAACTCTACCCTAACCCTGCACAAGATAAATTTAAACTTGAGTTAGCAGCATCATTAGTAAATACCTCACCAAGTGTAAGCATAAGAAATGCACTCGGGCAGGAAGTCTTGTCTCAAGCCATAATGGCTTCTGCCACAGAGATATATATCTCCTCCATTCCTTCTGGTATTTATATGGTGTCACTGGTGAGTGATGGCAGAGAGCTATATTCTGATAGGTTAGTGATAGAGTAGAGGTTTACTCGTCTAAATAAAAAAACAAAGCTCCCCAGTAAAAACTAGGGAGCTTCTCTCTCAAACAAAACCCTAGAACTGACAATCCTAGAATATTCTTTTTATACCCGTCCTATCTCTGAAACCCTTTTCCTGAAATCAGTAAAACTGATAGGCTTGTAATCCAACTGGATGTGGTTCTGTTTAGAAGCATCGTACTCACAGTACATCACATTCTTTCCCTCCAGTTTATAAGCCAGTACCCGTGCGTCCTCTGTTTTAGGAATGTTCTTTTGTCTCGCTTCTCCCTCATTCATGTGCAGCGGAATACAACTGTTTAAAGATGAAAAGTAAAGCATCACATTTTCCTCCTCTTCACATTTACTAGAAACGATAATCTCACGCTTAGGCGTAAAATCATCCTCATATAAACGGTCTATATTCATCCATCCTAGGTTAGCCTGAGAGAATATATACCTGGAGGTTTGCCCTTCACTCGGAATACCCAGTTCTTCCATTTTTTCTATATAGGCTAGGGTGACATTGTCACATTCTTCACGCCACACATCCATAGCTGCCTCATACCCTTTTCTTTTACGAATATTCGCCTCTTTCCACTCCTCTTTATGTGCTGGAAGAGTGATTTCATTAAAAGTTGTTTTTTGTAACACCAAGCTTAATTCCCAGTCTTCATAATCACAGTAGTAATTATCTAGCCTTTTAGGAAAAGACTTTTCGTAAGCTAGAAAGCTTTCATACCTATCATGGTACTTTTCCATTTTCCCATCATACTTTTCCCTAGCCCATAAATATCTATCATGAGCCTTTCTTTTGATAGCCTCTTTTTTATAAAACTGATACCATTTAACAGTAGGAGTGTAATTCTCTGTATTGGGCTCCTTAGGCTGTTTAGGCGCTCTGGGTTCATGAGGTTTTTTAGGCTCCTTGGATTTATTCAGTTTAAAAGGAAGAGGGTTATAATAAGGTCTTTTATAAACAGGCCTTGATGGAAGCTCTAGCAGATTTTCAGCCATAGGTTTGGCTTCTGTATCCTCCCAGTCCAGTCCATCAGAACTAACGAAAACGCTCATGCCATCTTGCATATTCGTAGAGGGCATTCCCACCAGCAGAGGAGAAGAAGGGTCTAGAAGTAAAGCCTCTCCCTGGCCATTAGTAGCCTCTAGTTTATACATTCCTCCGCTCTCCAGAAGTTGGCCATCAGCCATAGTACCCAGTCCATGTTCCATAAAATGACTCATGTTTATAGCCTCGGTAAGGGTTAATCTTACCTCACCCTCATAAGTGTCTCCATCAGCAGTAAGAAAAGATTTAGGCTCTATTTTTATAAACGTGCCGTTATTTCCCACCACTATTTTTTCTTCATCGGCCTCCATAGTGACTGAGGTAATGGAGGCTTGCTTCAGCTCATTTTCTAGTTCAGATAAATCCTCGAATTCATAGAGTTTGTAAAACACCTCTACTATTCTATTTTCTCCTAAAGCGCTGGAGTTAAAGCTGCGTTGCAATAGTTCAAACTCACCCCTAAAAACAGTAGTCAAAAGCCCCTCATCCGCTCCTAGATTTATAAGGTGCTCTGTGATGGTTTGGGCTCTTCTTTCGCTGAGGTGGATGTTGTATTCCGCAGAACCGATTTGATCTGTATGGCCTTTTATAATGAGTTCATAATCTCCAGATAAGGAAATAGATTTTATAAACGCTCGAATACTGACGACATGTTCTGAGGTAAGCTCGTGTTTATCTGTTTCGAAATTAACCACCACAGATTTTTCGGTGATTTTAGCATGTAAACAATTAGCGGAAAGGGTAACGAGTAGTATGAGAAGGTATTTATTTTTCATCATACATGGTTTAAAGTGTCATTCATTAAACTATCAGAGCATCAGAATATTGCGCAAGAGATTCAAAAGTTTTGCACTTATGTTTTAGAGGAGTAACCTTGGTGTGTATCTTTCACGAAAAATTACAAACCATGCGCTTACTTTTCTTCGTAGCTGTTTTAGCTCTCCTTTCTTTTTCAGCACAATCTCAACTCACTTACACCAGTTATTTCACGGGAAATGAGTCAGACGTAGTCACATATCCTACTGGAGGAATCTGTTTAATGGGAGGTTCCGCAGAAAATGATGAAGCCATGAAGTGGTTTTTAAACAGAGCAGATGGAGGAGATATTTTGGTAATTAGAGCCAGCGGTTCTGATGGCTATAACGACTATCTATTTTCAGAACTAGGAGTAACCGTAAATTCAGTAGAGAGCATCGTTTTTCACGGAGCTTCTGCTAGTGATGAAGAGGAAATACAATCCAGTATTATGAATGCGGAGGCTATTTGGGTAGCTGGAGGAGACCAGTGGGACTATGTTTCTTACTGGAGAGACTCTCCAGTTCAGGATTTAATAAATACCGCTATTACAGAGAGAAATATAGTAATAGGTGGTACCAGTGCAGGTATGGCTATTATGGGAAGTCATTATTTTTCAGCACAAAACGGAACAGTCACATCCTCAGAAGCGTTGCAAAATCCTTATAGAACAGACGTAACCGTGAGCAGTTTGCCGTTTATAGAAAACGCACATTTACAAGATGTAATCACAGACACGCATTATGATGATCCAGATAGAAAAGGAAGACATGTCACATTTTTGGCCAGAATATTCCAAGATGAAGGCGTTTATGCCAAAGGGTTAGCATGTGAAGAGAGAACGGCAGTTTGCATAGATGAAAATGGAATAGCCAACGTATATGGAAATGATCCTGTGAATGATATCGCCTATTTCATACAGGCCAATTGTGCGTTAGAGGATGGAGCACCAGAAAATTGCACCGCTAATGAAACCCTTACATGGAATCACGGAGGAGAAGCTCTTAAAGTGTACAAGATTCTAGCTCAGCCTGACGGGAACAATAGTTTCGACCTAAACGACTGGCAAACTGGTGAAGGTGGAGTATGGGAGCAGTGGAGTGCAGATGATGGTGAGCTAAATATTTCAGCTTCGGAGCCATTAGATTGTCCAGTTTTCATAGGAGAAACAGAAGAGACTAAGCAGATAGCTTTTTATCCGAATCCTACACAGGGCATCATTTACATAAGTGGAGTTCAGTCTGGAGAGAATAGGAGCGTGGTCATTAGAGATGTAGCTGGAAAAACTGTTTACCAAACTGCTAATTTTGATACTGAAGCGGTAGATCTTCAATTTTTAAAAGCGGGATCTTATTTCATCTCCTTAACCCACAGCTCAGGAACCGAAGTAAAAATACTTGTGATAGAATAAACTCACGATTAATCTGGGTTTCATCATCGGTGCAGGTTCGGCTTTTTAAAAGCTAGCCAAAAAGTATCTTACGTAGCTAATAGGCTCATGACTGACTCTAGTGCCTAAATCTAGAGCGTCATTTTCTAAGCTACTCTGCTATTTGTCTTCGAATCTACAGAAGCTGGCTATTTAGTAAGAAGTCGTATTCTCTAGGAAATCTAAAACAGTATCTTTGCACGCTTTTTCACGTAAGTAATTCCCATGATTAAGCACGCACTAAGAAATTTCACATTCAGTCCCAAAGACGATATTCTATCTGGTTTAACGGTAGCTATAGCATTAGTTCCAGAAGCAGTAGCATTTGCTTTCGTAGCAGGGTTATCTCCTATGGTAGGATTGTATGGAGCTTTTATGATGGGAATAGTGACCGCTATTTTCGGTGGTAGACCAGGAATGATCTCTGGAGCTACAGGAGCTACAGCTGTAGTAATGATAGCGCTTATTAAAGGTGGAGAGCTTATGGGAGCTGCACAGGGAATAGAAAACGGAGGATTGTTATTTCTTTTAGTAACACTATTTATGGTGGGAATTATCCAAATTTCTGCTGGATTATTTAAACTAGGTAAATTCGTAAGGTTGATTCCTCATCCAGTGATGATGGGTTTTGTTAATGGTTTAGCCATTGTCATTTTTCTAGCTCAGGCTGGAATGTTTAGAAAACCTGTTTCAGAAAACGGAGCTAAAATCGCTTTACCAAAAGAAGACGGAAACGGATTTATTACAGAATGGTTACAAGGTCCAGAAATGTGGACTATGCTCGGGTTGGTGGCGTTAACTATGGCTATTATGCACTTTCTACCTAAACTGACTAAGAAAATTCCTTCGGCTTTAGTAGCTATAGCTGCAGTAACTGGTATCGTTATATTCGGTCATATAGATACGGCTACAGTGAGTTCATTTATTACAGACGGTTTACCAGATGGTCAGCAGGGTGGAGTAAGTGGTGGTTTTCCAGCGTTTAGATTTGATGTGTTGAATCCAGCTTTATACACGAGTTCTAACCTGTTATTCATGTTGCCTTTTGCATTCATTCTAGCAGCGGTAGGACTTATAGAATCGTTAATGACACTGAACTTGGTGGATGAGTTAACAGAAACTAGAGGAAGCGGAAACAGAGAATGTGTAGCTCAGGGTAGTGCTAATATTTTAAATGGATTTTTCGGAGGAATGGGAGGTTGTGCCATGATAGGCCAGTCTATTATCAATGTAAACTCAGGAGGAAGAGGAAGACTATCAGGGATATCTGCTGCACTGGCACTTCTCGTGTTCATTTTAGTAGGAGCCCCTGTGATAGATAAAATTCCTATTGCAGCGCTAGTAGGAGTGATGTTTATGGTAGTTATAGGAACTTTTGCTTGGAGTAGTTTTAGAATTCTACATAAAATTCCACGACCAGATGCATTCGTACTGATAGCCGTTTCTGCTATTACAGTGTGGCAAGATCTAGCCATAGCGGTAATCGCAGGTGTAATCATGTCTGCTCTGGTATTTGCATGGAAAAACGCTACCATGATTAGAGCTAGAAAAAGCACTAAAGAAGATGGAACTAAAGTGTACCAGATTTGGGGACCATTATTCTTCGGTTCTGTGCAGAATTTTAATTCTAAGTTTGATCCTGCTGGAGATCCAGACAGTGTAGAAATTGACTTTATAGAATCTAAGGTTTCAGACCATTCAGGGATGGAAGCCATTAAGACTATAGCAGAGAAATATGAAGCTTTAGGAAAGAAGGTTAAACTTACTCACCTAAGCCCAGACTGTAAAACGCTATTACTTAAAGGAAATGAGAGTTTCGATCAAATGATAGAAGAGTCTGTAGAAGACCCTAGATATTATGTGGTTACTAGCACGTTGGATAAGGAGGTTTAAGCTCACCCTGTGATAAATTACTTAATTACCTAAACGTCCGCTCCTGCTCCATTCCCGTCTTTTGCTTAGTCGCTATTGGGAGGGTGCTCAACTTTATGGATCTTATAAAATAATTCAGAAACGCTATGGAATACTTCCATCGTGTAATACGTTTTTTCTAGCTGCGTTAGCGCGTGGTTATGGAGTACTCATTTCTCTACCTTACTCTAGTCGTTTTTTATAACGTAGCCAGTTCTATTCCACCCAGTGAGATTAAAGCTATGCAAGTAGCCTCCGCTTCCTCTCAGCGCTTTATTTAAGTCATACAGCTTCAAGTACTAATCGAATACTCTGTCGAAAGAGAGGCTTCTGCTGGCTCAGCGGTGTGAATAATGTATAAGGCAGTTTTATTCAATAGCGTTAACTATAGGCACAAAAAAAAGCCGTTTGATCTTGGTCAAACGGCTTTAAAATATTTTATGGTGAGAAACTTAATCTCTCATTTAGTCCATCATTGGAATCTCTCCATCTTCCACTGGAGCCATCTCTAAAGCTGGTTCCGGCATAACAGTTTTACGTTCTGTTACGAGATCCATTTCTTCTATAAGATTAGTAGCTCCTGCAAACTTGTCTATGATAAATAACACATATCTAATATCTACAGAAATAGTTCTCTGAAGTTCTGGCTCGAAAGCGATATCTCCACTCATAGCTTCCCAGTTACCATCGAAAGCTAATCCAATCAAATGACCGTCTCCGTTAATTACAGGACTTCCAGAGTTCCCTCCAGTAATATCATTATCCGTAAGGAAGCATACTATTAAGTCTCCATTAGCATCTGCATAACTACCAAAATCTTCGTTTTCGATAAGCTCTTTCAGTTTACTAGGAACTACAAATTCAGGATTAGAAGGATCTTCTTTTTCTAAAATTCCTTTGTGAGTAGTAATGTAATCGTAATGCTTAGCATCTGCAGGAAAGTAATCCTGAACAGAACCATAAGTTACTCTCATAGTAGAGTTAGCGTCTGGAGAATAGTTTTTAGAAGAATTCATCTTTCTTAAACCATCTACGAATAATCTATAACTCTTATCATAAGCCACCGGGTCAGCATCACCAAAACCAGTTCTATAAAGAGCGATGACAGAACCAGCAAATTGCCACGCTAGATCTTTCTCTAAAGTTTTCATTTTAGGATTAGCTATGAAAGCATCGAAGTTTTCTTTGTTAGCGAAGATGGATTTGTCATACATCTTATCAGCGAATTTCTGTACGTTTCCTTTGTACTTACCATTGATAGTTTGGAAAATAGCTGGGGTTTGGTCAGCAGGAACATTCTTCATGTACATAGTCATCACCTTCACGAAAAGGTCTTTGTCTAACATCTCGTTATACTCACTGTAAGAACCTTCTCCCTGAGCTGTTAGTCCAGCTAATTTATCTGCAGGAAATTCTTTAGCTTCAGCATCATAAGAACGCTGAATTCCGTTACCCATTCTCCATGCCTTAAGCACGATATCTGCTCCTGTTATTCCAGCTTCTACTAGATACTTGTCAGCTTTTACATAAGGAGTAGTGGCAGTGTAATAATCCTCCATCATTTTTAATGCAGAACCATACTTTTCTTTTCTCTCTCCATCAGCATTAGCCCACTGCTGGAATTCTTTTTCTATAGTTTGTTTTTGACCATAAACATTTAGTCTTTTAAGTCCTTTAGTCTGACCTATGAAGTATTTCCAGTAGTTGGCTACTCCAGCATATTTACTCGCATACATTAGTCTCACTTGAGGATCTTCATCCATGTGAGACTTCATTGTCTTTAATTTTAAATCTCTTACTTCCACTACAGCAGGATTAGCTACATCTATAGCTTGCTGAACTCCGAAAGAAGATAAATATCTTTCAGTAGATCCAGGATACCCCATGATCATAGCATAGTCTCCTTCCTCTACTCCTAGAGCACTTACAGGTAAGTGATGCTTAGGCGCGTAAGGCTTATTAGATTCGCTATATCCAGCAGGGTTATTGTCTGCATCAGCATATATTCTTAACATAGAGAAATCTCCAGTATGTCTAGGCCACATCCAGTTATCAGTGTCACCACCAAACTTTCCTATCGCTTCTGGTGGGTTACCTACTAATCGTACATCACTAAACGTTTTGTAAACCATTAAGTAAAACTCATTTCCATAAAAGAATGACTTCACTTCAGTTTCATACATTCCATCATTAGTAGATTCCTCCATAATGGCTTTGCTACGCTCAGCTATTAAAGCTGCTCTATCTGCCTCTGGAGTAGTGTGATCTATACCTTCTAGTACTCTTGCCGATACGTCTTCTATTCTCTCAAGGAAAGAAACCACAAAGTCTTTTATTGGCATTTCCTGGTTTTTTTCATAAGCCCAGAAACCTTTGGTTAGGTAATCGTCTCCGTTTTGAATAGCTAACGTTTGGATAGCATCGTAAGCACAGTGGTGATTCGTAAGGACTAAACCTTGATCAGAAATCATCTCGGCAGTACATTGACCATAATTTAAACGTACAATGGCATCTTTAAGACTAGCGTTATTGATGTCGTAAATATCTTGAGCAGATAAGTTAAGACCTAATCCTTTCATCTCGGCTTCGTTCATCTTATTTAAAAGACTCACTAACCACATTCCTTCATTCGCTTTAACAGCTGAAAAAGAAGTAACGGCTATTAATAGTATGAGCAGTTTTTTCATTGGATTCATTTATTTATTTGGTAAAATTTATTCTGTTTCTATGGCTGGCTTCCATTCCAGCGTTGCAAAGGTGTCGTCCAACTCCTTATACAATATCTTTAACTCTCGGGGACTTTCGTATCTGTCTAGAATCCTGTGAGACTTCCTTTCGAGATTTACAGATGAAATTACTGAAGGAAGATCCATAACGTACTCATTATCGTATATGCTGTCGAGGCTGAAGTAGTTTACGTCATGAATTCTTTGAATAATGGAGTCTTTTTGGGCCGCTGTGAGCATAGCTTCATACTTTCCCATTTTATCTACAAAGTTTATTCCTTCATAGCTAACTAGTCCTTCCTGAGAAATGCTAGATTTAAATACAGGACACATCCCGAAGCAGTAAGTCCTGCGGTAAGTGATAAGTGGCTTAGTGGTTACAGGAATAAAAACACTTGGAGAATCTAGAGTATTTAGCTCTTCTAGAGTTAGTGCAGTATCTATGTGAACAGCTTGTACTATTTCATCTGATTTTTTACTGACATTCTTTAATCCACATGCGTGAATAGAGATTGAGAGTAATAGAAGAGAGATGTAAGTAAATGTTCTATTCATCGAGTTATTTCTTCTTTTTTTGCTGAGCCATCTTTCTCTGCTGATCTTTCTGCATATCCTCTAATCGTTGAGAAAAAGCAGACTTCTTTTTTACAGGCTTAGCTTTGTTCTGTTCCATTTTAGCTTTAATGCTTTCTTCATTAATAAGGAATCGTTTAATGAAGAGCATTTGACTTATAGAGAAAACGTTGGCTAAGAAGTAATATAAACTCAGACCAGAAGCGAACTTGTTAAAGAAGAACAGCATCATCACTGGAAAAATATTCATGATTACCTTCATGTTAGGCATTCCTGGCTGAGTGCTTTGAGGCATGTTTCCAGAACTCATTCTAGTGTAGAAGAACATAGAAATAGCCATCAGTACAGTGAATCCACTTACATGTGCACCATAAAAAGGAACATCGAAAGGAAGATTAAGAATAGAATCATAAGAACCTAAATCATCTGCCCATAAGAAAGACTTCTGTCTTAAGTCAATGTTGGCTGGGAAGAAACGGAACATAGCATAAAGAATAGGCATTTGGAGTAATGCCGGTAAACATCCTGCCATAGGATTTACGCCCGTTTGTTTGTAAAGTGCCATGGTCGCTTGCTGCTTCTCCACGGCATTTTTTCCTTCGAATTTTTTATTTATCTCATCTATCTCAGGCTTCAGCACTTTCATTTTAGCACTGTTCATGTAGTTTTTCCATTGTACTGGAAACAGTACAGTTTTTACTACTAGCGTTAAAAGGAATATTAATAGACCAGCACTTAATGCTAGATTAGCACTCATCCAGTTAAAGAATGGGGCGATTAGTGCTCTGTTTACCCATCCGAAAATGGTCCAACCGTAATCTGGAATTTTAACGAGGTCTGGAACATCTAGAGCAGTTAAAATCTCTAAATCATTAGGTCCCATAAATAGTTTAAAAGGAAGCGCACCGTTTCCAGTGTGATTATTGGTAAGCGCTACCCTAGTCTCATAATAAGTAGAGTGTATAGTGTCTGCCTCTGTATCTGCTGGATAACTTCTTAGAAATCCTCCTTTGCCAAACCCTGCCTCTGAAATAGCGATTACAGAGAAATAATTCTGCTTGTGTGCTACCCAGTTGAGTTTGTCCTCTACTTCCTCTTCATTATCTCTAGACTCTCCTAAATAATCTCGTCCATCTTCGAACGTTTTAAAGAATACACTAGAGTGAAGTTGTTCGTTATAAATTCCTTTTTCTTGGTGAAGAGCTGCTGTATTCCAATCCAATAGAACTTTAGAACCAGCACGACCTGCATTCACCAGGTTAACCGTTACGTCTGTATCATAACTGTTCGGATAAACCGCATAGTTGATCTCTATTTTAGAACCTGCACCTAAATCTGAACTGAATGTAATACTAGAAGTATCGGTAACAGAAAAACTTTCTTTAGAAGGCGTGAAGAATAAATCTTTAGTGTTGATGGTCTTTCCTCCATGTTCGAAACTAATATTCATTGAACTCTGAGGAGAGTTAGCATCCCATAATTCTACAGGAGAAGAATCTTGATAAGCTACATAACCATCAGTTAATACAAGTCTTTTTGGAAGTCCACCTTTAGTTCCTACAGTTAAATCCCAGTTTCCGTTGGAGATAACGATGTCTTTGTTTTGCACCGCTGGAATTACATAATTAGAATCACTCGGGTCGGTAGAGCCTGTAAATTCCTCAATGTCAGCAGTGTTTCTGCCTAGATCATCTTGGGTGATAATAGGCTGTACTTGTTCTGTTTGAGCCAGACTGTCAAGCCGAGCTTGCTCTTTTTGCTGTGCAGCTATTTCTTCCTCTGAAGGTGAAAATAAAAATGTGTAAGCTGCGAATAGTACCAAGCATGATACTATGAAGCCGATAGTGGACTTATTATCCATAAAATTGTTCTCTTTTTTGCGGGTGCGAAGATATAGATTAGCCAGCGGTTATAAGCGTTTTCTTCATAAGAATTGATAAATGTAGATTTCTATTTATTCTGAATGAGCAGAGGAAAATAACATAGGCGGATTTTCTTATATGTAATTCAGTCGTTTTAGGTAGGAGAGTTTCTTTTAGGAAAGTTATTTTCGCGTAGCAATGTCAAAACTCGCCATTCTTACTCAGTATTACCCACCAGAGACTGGAGCTCCTCAAAACAGGCTGCATAGTCTATCTAAAAATATGATAGCATGTGGTTATGATGTGACTGTTTTCACGGGTATGCCGAATTACCCAAATATGGAAGTCGCTGAGGGGTATAAAAAGAAATGGCGCTCTTTAGAAGTTATAGATGAAGTGAAGGTTTACAGGTCATGGCTTTTTGTCTCTAAGAATCCCTCTATTATTTTTAGGCTTATTAATTACTTTTCATTTTGTGCCACTAGTTTTTTCAGCATGTTGGTGAATATGAAACGCAGTGAAGTCATTATCTGCGAGTCTCCACCATTGTTTTTAGGGATAACCGCGGTACTCATTTCTAGAATTAAAAGAACTCCACTGGTATTTAATGTTTCTGATTTATGGCCTAAAAGTGCTGAAGAGCTGGGGCTGATAAAGAATAAATTCATTATTAGAATTACTACATTATTAGAGGAGTGGATTTATAAAAAGTCTACTGCGATATGTGGTCAAACTCAGGGTATAGTGGAAGATATTCAATCCAGATTCCCCGAGAAGCCTATTTATTGGTTTCCGAATGGAGTAGATGCTGAATTAATAGAACGCGACTTTTCTTTAACCCCATCACTAAGGAAAGAGTATGGAATAAACGACCAAACCTTAGTAATAGGCTACGCTGGAATTATAGGGCATGCTCAGGGCTTAGAAATCATTATTAGTTCAGCTAAAGCTCTAGCTAACCAAGATGTACTGTTTCTATTAGCGGGGTCAGGGCCTGTGTTATCCAGTCTCCAAGAAAAGGTTAAAGCAGAAGGCCTTCAGAATATTAAGTTTATAGGTTCTTTTCCTAAAGAAAAAATGTTAGAGGTGATAGCTACGTTTGATCTAGCGTTTGTCCCTTTAAAAAAATCAAAATTATTTTTGGGGGCTATTCCAAGTAAGATTTTTGAAAACTTAGCACTGAAAAAGCCATTGCTGCTGGGCGTGGATGGAGAAGCTAAAGCGTTATTTATCGACCAGGGAAAAGCAGGACTGTTCTACGAACCTGAAAATAGCACTGAATTAATAAAGGCGATTGAGAAATTCATTTCCGATAAATCGCTGAGATATGAGCTAGGCGAAAACGGGAGGAAATTTGTGATTGAAAACTTTAACAGAAAGCAGATAGCGGAATCATTTGCAGAGTTTTTAAAGAACCTAAAAAAGTAGTCTTATGAAATGGATTTTTTTAGTGATTTCAATAGCATTTATAGAAGGATGCTCCTCCTCCGGCCGCTATGGCTCACAGTTCGAGACCTCTAAGTTTATTTATGTTTCTCACACTAGATTATGCACTGGAGTAGGAGAGGATAGAGTAGATGAGCGGTTTTCTCAGATAAACTGGGGAGATTATGATATTCGAATTCATGGTGGAGATGTATTATGCCAAACCTCTAAAGAGGATGAGAGACTGAAAAGAGCTTGTGACACGTTTGGTTTTCTAGATTCTAATTCTATTTGGATAAAGGGGAATCATGATGATGATAGTTTGGAGTTGTTAATGGCTTCTATTCAGGAAAGAGAGCCCTTTAGGATTGTGAAAAAGGGAATTACCGCTTTTGTAACATTGGACTATTTTATGACAGATGATCCGTTTGACAGTGGTCGTTTTGCAGAAAAACTGAGAAGTGCTGACTTTAATGGAACCAAGCATTTGGTTATTCTAACCCACTACTTATATTGGACTTATAAGCATCCTGAGATGGAAGGTCTGGATAAATCGGTGAGTAATGTAGAGATTTGCGAGCATGCCGACTGGTGTCTATTTCCGAATGATTTTATGGAGAAGATCTATCCTATTCTTAGAGACTATAGAGAAAAAGGTCTGGATATTATTTGTTTGGCTGGAGATGCAGGAACCAGAAGAAAAACATTTGAATTCAAAGACAAAAAGGGAATAGACTTTTTAGCCTGTGGAGTGAATAATGAATCTTCTGCGGATTCAGTGCTGGTTTTCCAAACAACGGCAGATATGGGGTTAGATTGGAAGTTTACCGCTTTGAATGATTTGATAGACTAGAATGATTTCAGGTCATTTTTAGAAAAAGACCATTCAGGGGTTCTGATGGTTTCATTTTCGTTCAGTTCATACCATACAGTGAGTTCATCTTCTGATGGATTTTTTAATACGTGAATTTCTTGGGCTGGCATGTATGACTGAGCCAACATGTACATTTTCTCTCCGGTAGTTTCGTTTTCGCACATATCGATCACGATCACCGCATGACCTGGGAATCCTCCTTGGATAAGTAAATCTCCTGCTCTCATTTCTGAAATAGACTTGGAGGGCAACTCTTTATCTAGAGATGCTGTTCCAGCGTAAGAAAAAACCATTTCTAAATATTTCCAAAAAGACCCAGGTGTTCCATTCGAAGAAGTACTCGGTTTCCATGTTACAGTATTGCCAGATACGGATATTCTATTTCCTGCTTTCCAAGTGGAGAAATCAGCCCTAAACCCATTCGTGAAGTTAAAATGGATCTTTTCAAATTGGGCTGAGTTAAATAGATGTTCTGCTCTGAGTCTCATAACTGCATCTGCGCATTGATGAAGGTCTCTTTTTCCTATGGGTAAGTCTATGACACTTAAATGTGCCTGCTGATTTGATTTTAAAGAGCCATCGAATAGTGTGACTGGAGAACCGTACTTTTTTAGCGGTAAATTTCTAAGGTAAGAAACGAATGAGGAGGGTTCTGCAAGTATTCTTGTATACCCTGCTGGACATATGAATCTACTTTCTATGGAATTTCCAGATTCGTTTATAGATGAATCACTTTGCGTAGAGATCTTTTCTTCAGCAGGCGGTTTGGTGCCATTTAAGCATGAAAAACTAAGCGCTCCAAAAAGAGTAAGCGTAACAAGTGCATATTTCATTTAGATGAGATTACTGAAGAATAACGCAGAGAAGGATGAGGTTATTTTGCTACGCTTATAACTCTATCTAACTATAAACTGCTGCACATGATTTTCTCCACTTGCCGTAATGATATTCATCAAATAACCTCCAGCTGAAAAATCAGATGAGATTTCTACTGTTTTATTCTTTAGCGCTGACTCTAAATGAACCAGTTTTCCAGATAAACTATAAATCTCTATACGCTGGATAAATGAACTGCTCGTCACGGTTATTAAATCACCTTCTATCAAAGGGTTAGGGAAAACCACGAAACCAGAATTACTTGAGTTGATGTTTCCTGTAGATTGAACGAAGGTAGCGGCTGTGACTTCTTTTATCATAACTGGGTCAGCTCCTTCGGTGTTATACATTTCTCTGAAAGAATCTATTTCGGGAGTGGTGAACATAAACATCTCCGCATTCCACTTAGGAGGGACAGACTGGTAATGCACACGAGCCGTAACGTTTACATTGCCTTCATAGCCGTTCATAGGAGCTTTGTAGATGATTCTGTCTGACCCGCTTCCTTCTTCTCCGTCTTCAAAATTAAAGTTAGTGTCTAGTAGAGCAGTTCCCGCGACTATAGTAGTATCATAGACCTCATGAGACATCGTAAATCCTTTGGGTGTGAGTCTATTGTCTTTTATGTATTCATCTGCTCTCTCTAGCACCGTGGTCACATCTCCATTCACATCTCCTATGACCATTTCATAAATTTGGACTTGGTCTTCAGAGGTTATCTTCGTGTAATGTGGCTCATAGGTAGCATTCTGACCAGAAACTTCGAAATCATTTTGGATAGCTCCACTATGAAATAATGTGTCGCCATTATCTGCTTCTACTAAAAACTCTATAAATGCTCTTCTAGCTGGATATCCACTTGGGAATTTATGTCCAGACAGATTAGTTACTTTGAGCTCATAGCTTAAAGAGTCATCATCCGCGCCTAGTTCCGTGATCTCCATTTCTAATGTCTGCTGTGTGAGCAAATTCATAGTTCGAGCGATTACTTCATCGAAATCTTCTTCAGTAGCAGAAATTCCTAATTCATTAATTCTGTTCTTCATTAGCTCTAGCATGAAGGTGTTTCCTCCTACCATATAATGCTGGCCATAAGGAGTTCTTGGCTCAAGAAAGGCGTAGTTAGACGAGATGACCACGGGGTCTTGGATTCTAGGGAAATGGCACGATTGGCATTCTCGATTATTCTCGCCTTCCTCAGCATAAATACTATTGAGCCACTCATGGTATGTGGACTGCTCCACAAAGGTGTTTCCGGTATACTCTCCATCCAAGTCTACCGTATTAGTTATGAGGGAATGACATCCTGCACAAAGTTCGCTTTCTGCTACATGAGCTCCGTATTCTGGTTGAAATCCTACGAACTGATACATCGGCTGTGAAAAAATAGTAGGGTCTCCCTCTGCTCCATAAGGTCCATAGATGGTGTCTGGTGAAAAATTCATTTCTCCAGAAAATAAATTCCCTATGTCTAGATCACTTTGGGCATGACATGCGTTGCAACTGACACCATCCAATGCCAATGAATCTATAACAAGTTCGGCCATACTATAATGGCTGGCTCCCTCATCAAAACGTGCCCCGTAATGACCCATAGGTGCATGGCAGCTTGTACATTTATCTTCTAGCTCTACTGCATGCTCTGGGTTTACCGAAGTCTCATGACTTACTTTGGCTCTCCAAAACGGATCTTTCGCGCTATTAGCCATCATGGTCGCTCTCCACTGGTCTGTAGGGTTGATGTCATTTCCTTCTCCGTCTAAGCTGGCTATACCATTTGGATCGAAACCATGACAGCCCTCGCATAAACCTGAGCCTCTAAAGAAATTCTCATCAGTACCGTTTGGAAGGGGTGTAACCACTCCATCTCCTGCTAGCATAGCTTTAAGCTCAGCTGCAGTATGGTGAAAATTTGCCGTTTGGGTAGGCTCGGGATTTTCTATAGACATTAAGCCTAAAGAGAAAAGAGCTATTCCAGCTAAGATAAATATGGATTTTAAAGACTTCAACGGTTAGCGTATTTCGTTTGTTTAGTTACAAAAATAACCCTACTATCCCTAAGGATGCGTGATACAATTGTTCGTTTTAATCTCGAAATTAGCATATACTTGGCATGTGAACTTTAACTTGAAAACTGAATTTGTTCTATTACAGGTCTTCCGATTTCTAGGTTTAAGGCAGCTATAACCTTGCTTTTCTCATGCATGATTTCTGAGCTGATTACTGAGCTTTCTATTTTAACACTGAGAACACTTCCGTTTAGGTAAATAGACTTTGTTTTACTCTGAATGTAAACGCCCATGGTCTTTTCCCAAGCTTTAGCTGCTTCTACCTGTTGGTATTTTCGATCTAGCCGATACATCTTTAAGAATTTCTCTATGACTTCTTTGAGTGGTTGCTGATTGTTGTCTTTGCTCATAGGTTATGAAATTCTTCCTTGTGTTAGAGTGAACTCTGCAAGAGTGCCGTTTAGGTCTTTAAAAAGTGAAGATACCCGATTTTTATCGGTGTCAGTAATAAATATTTGACCAAAATTTCCTTCGCTTACCAATTTCATAAGATTGGCTACTCTAGAGCTATCCAATTTATCAAAAATATCATCCAGTAATAAGAAAGGTTTATTACCAGTAGCTTGCTCTATGAAAAATGACTGCGCTAATTTCAATGCGATTAAAAAGGTCTTCTGCTGGCCTTGGGAGCCGAATCTCTTTATCGTATGTCCATCTATAGAGAACTCTAAATCATCTTTATGGATACCTATGTTGGTTCTAGCCGATAATTTATCTTTGTGTCTTGAGTCAGTGAATTGTTCTGCTAGATTTTCATTGCAAGTACTTGTATATGATAGGTTAACGGTCTCTTTATTGCCGCTAATTTGAGTGTGTAATTTCTGAAACCAAGGGGTGAAGTCTTCCACGAATTTTAGCCGAACTTCATGAATTCGCTGAATTAATTCAATGAGCTTAAAGTCATAGATCTCTAACGAAGCTTCATCGAAAGTTCGCTCTACTTGAAAATGTTTTAACAATCTATTTCTTTGGTTCAGAGCTCTCTTATACTGGACCATGTGGTTTAAATAAGATTTGTCATACTGTGAAATAATTCCATTAATGAATTTCCTTCTAGTCTCACTTCCTTCTTTTATTAAATCTTCATCAGTCGGAGAAATCATAACCGAGGGATATAAGCCTATGTGATCTGATAGTCTCTGGTAATCTTTTTTGTTACGCTTGAATATTTTTTTAGAGGTGCGACTTACAGAGCAGGAGAGAACATCTATTTCATCATTTTTAAGAACTGTGCCCTTAATCATAAATGAGTCTTGTTCATGATTGATGTTCTGATAATCGGCAGGATTGAAATAGCTTTTGCACATGCTTAAATACCTTATAGCGTCCAAGATATTTGTTTTTCCTTCACCGTTTAATCCTGAAAAACAATTTACATCTGAATCTAAATCAACAGAGGCTTCTATTAAGTTTTTGAAATTAACGAGATTTAAGTGTTTTAAAATCAAATTATTGTGTCTGTTTGAAAGGCTCGTTACTGATGCTGAACGCGCTTATTAATCCTGTGCAAATCTAATCTACATTGAAAAAAAACACGAAATAAAATGTATTTAAGATATCACTAACTGAAAGTGAAATTTACTAACAATCCAAACAGGATTTCCGAGTGGTAAAATCTCTGTGAAAGAATAAAGAAAAATGGCTATTTTTGCACTTCAATTTTTACGAGTAAAATGGCTAAGAAAAACACAGACGAAACGATACTAGATGTTCAGGAAGTATACACTAAAACTGAATTATTTATAGAAAATAATAAGAAGACATTACTAGGAGTTTTAGGAATAGTGGTTTTAGCTATTCTAGCATTCTTTATGTATAACAACTTCGTGAGAATCCCTGCTATAGCTAATGCGAATGAAGAAATTCATATGGCTGAGATGTATTTCATGATGGATTCTTTAGAAGCTGCTACAAATGGCGCTGATACATTCGATGGTTTACAAACCATAGCTGATGACCACGCTGGAAGTCCAGTAGGAATGAGAGCTAACTATCAGTTAGGGATTATTAATAGAGATAACGGAGATTTTGAAGCTGCTCTTGAGAATTTTAAATCAGCCAACTTCAATAGCCCTTTACTAGGTGCTATGGCAAATGGAAATATCGGAGATTGTTTAGTGGAAATCGGAGCTTCTTATGAAGAAGGCGCTGATGCTAACTCTAAATTTAAAGAAGCACTTCCTTATTTCAAAAGAGCAGCACAGAGCTCTAAAGATGAAATAACTACTCAGCTTTATTATAAAAAAGCAGCTAATGTTTGTCTTAAGTTAGAAATGTTCAAAGAAGCTGTTTCTATGTACAACGGAATACTAGAAGCTTCTACCAACGTGAACTCTGCAGAATACAAAGATGCTACTAAGCTGAGAGCATTTGCTTCTGCTAAATCTGCTCAATAAACTTTACAGATGGCTACTGAAGGGAAAAATCTAAGCGATTTTAATCCTGATGAACTTCCTGATTTAACAGGAAAAAAGTTTGGTGTAGTGGTTTCCGAATGGAATCATAACATTACAGGAAGTCTTCTAAAAGGGGCTCTTCAGGGTTTTTATGACGCAGGAGTTCTCGAAGCAGATATTACCATAAAATACGTCCCAGGGGCTTACGAGTTGGCTTTGGGTGCGCTAAGGCTTATACAAGCAGGTAATATAGATGGTGTAGTTTGTTTAGGTAGTGTTATCAGAGGTGAAACTGCCCACTTTGATTTTGTGTGTCAAGCAGCTGCTCAAGGAATAATGGAAGTAAATCTTAAAACTGGAAAACCAGTAGCCTTCGGAGTTCTTACGGATGATAGTGAACAACAAGCCATAGATAGGTCTGGTGGACGTCATGGTAATAAAGGCACCGAAGCTGCGGTAGTGGTGATGAAGATGCAGTAACAAATTCCTTTTTTTTCGTTAACAATAATTGATTTAATTAGGATTCTATCCTTGGGCCATACGCTTACATTTGTTGACAAGTGATTCTATTAGAAAATATAACTAAATCCTATGAGGCAGGAGGAAACTCTATGCAGGTTCTTAAGGGAATAGACCTCAATATTAAGAGTGGAGAACTCGTTTCCATAATGGGTAGTTCGGGAAGTGGTAAATCTACACTTTTGAACATCCTCGGTATGTTAGATAATTATGACGGAGGTTCATACACGCTAGACGGAAAACTAATCAAGGACCTTAGTGAAAAGAAAGCGGCTATTTATAGAAGCCAGTTTTTAGGGTTCGTTTTCCAATCATTCAATCTTATTAACTTTAAAACTGCTTGGGAGAATGTTTCTTTGCCGCTCTATTATCAGAAAGTACCTAGGAGTAAAAGAAAAGAATTAGCGTTGCAACGCTTAGAAGAAGTTGGCCTATTAGACTGGGCAGAACATCTGCCTAGCGAGATGTCTGGAGGGCAGAAACAAAGGGTAGCTATAGCGCGAGCCTTGATAGCCGATCCAAAAGTTATTTTGGCTGATGAGCCTACTGGAGCTCTAGATTCGGTGACTTCTATGGAGGTGTTGGATTTGCTGAAAAAAGTAAATGCTAGTGGTAAAACGGTAATTATAGTAACTCACGAGAATGAAATAGCTGCTGAAACCGAACGGATAATACGGTTAAAAGACGGTAGAATAATCTCAGCCTAATGTTTAATAGAGACACCTGGATAGAAATACTTCAGACTATTTTAAAGAATCCTCTTCGGTATATTCTTACAGGAATTTCTGTGGCCGTAGGTATATTTATTTTGGTTTTTTTATTGGGTATTTCTGCGGGCTTAACTAATGGCGCAGCCAGTATGTTTGGCAAAATAGCCATAAACAGTATGAGTTTAGAAACGGGTAGAACATCTCTGTCGTATCAAGGTACAAAACCCAACAGGCGAATAGACTTTTCTAACTATGACTTCACTAAAATAAAAACAGACCACAAGGATGAAATCCCTTTTGGAAGCGCGTTTGAGCGTATTTGGGGAATTCAAATGAACTGGGAAAATGAATCTGGTAACTATTCATTAGCGGGAGCAAATAGCTCAATATTGGAACTGCTAAAGCTTGACATTTTGCAGGGTAGGTTTTTAAATATGAATGATGAAAATGAAGCTAAGAAATCTGTAGTAATTGGGGTTGACGTTTATAAAGAATTATGCAAAGAGAAGGAAGTTATAGGGACTCTAATTAATATAGGGGGAGTTCAATTTAAAATAGTAGGAGTGTTTAAGCGGGGGGAGAATAGATGGAATAACAGAAGATGCTTTATTCCTATTCAAACCTTTCACAAGCTATTTTCTCCAACAGATAGAATAGATGAATTTTACCTTAGTACTGGGGATTTAGCGGTTAGCGAAACTGTTGAGCTAGAGGAAGAACTGATGTCGTTTCTTCAAACTAGACATAAGGTTAACCCTGAGGATGATAATGCCATAACTACGAATAACAATAATGTAGAAAATGCTAAATATGCGAATATTGGAGTAGGAATAAAGGCCTTTGTTTTTGTAATAGGGTTAATGACTTTAGTCTCTGGTATAATTGGTATTTCAAACATTATGAGTATTGTAGTGAAAGAAAGAACGAGAGAATTAGGTATTAGGAAAGCTTTAGGAGCTACTCCCAGTAAAATAATTGGACTCATACTTCAGGAAAGTCTTCTTATTACTGTTTTGTCCGGATTTTTAGGAATGATAGTAGGAATCCTAGTCTTAGAATTGGTGTCTTATTTTATAGAATTAGAATATTTTAAAAATCCCTCTATAGATTTTAATTCTGCCATGATAGCACTTTTTATTTTGACAGTAAGTGGAGTGATTTCTGGATTAGTTCCAGCAGTTAGAGCGGCCAGATTAAGACCAATTGTAGCATTAAGAGATGAATAATGGATAAAGATGTTTTAAAAGAAATATTATCTGTTTTGGTGCAAAACCCCATGAGAACAATTCTGTCCATGATTGGCGTAGCGTGGGGGATTTTCATGCTCGTAATCATGATGGCAGCATCTTCTGGGTTAGAAAATGGTGTGAAATCAGATATTGGAAACAGGGCTGTTAATAGCGGGGGTGTATGGAGTATGATGACTTCGATCCCATACAAAGGGTTTAAAAAAGGCAGGAGGTTCGGGATGGATATGGATGATATTCAGTTCTTGGAAGAAAACATTCAGGAAATAGATGTTATATCTCCCCGATGCCAGGCAGGTGGGTGGCAGGGCGGAAATAACGCTTCGTATGATAATAACACAGGGTCATTTAATATTTATGGAGAAACACCTGGATTGGTGAAGATTCAGCCTATGAATATTACCCAAGGCAGATTTATAAATGCTGCTGACATTAAAGAGGAAAGGAAAGTATGCTCTATAGGAAAGAAAGTCTTTACTACTTTATTTGTAAAAGGTGAAAACCCTATTGGAAAATACATTCAAATTAACAATGTAAATGTTCAAGTAATAGGTGTCATTGCTTCAATGAAGGAAGGAGATGATTCAGCAGAGGAAAATGAAAGCATTTTTATGCCTATTACTGCATTCCAGCGAACATTTAACTATGGAAAAACTATCGGATGGTTCAGTGTTAAGAGCGTTGATGGTTATCCGATAAGCAAACTGCAAGATGAAATAAAAGCAAAATTGAAAATCAGAAAAAGCGTCCATCCTGCTGATCAAAGAGCATTCGGTAGCTGGAATATGGAAGAGGAATTAGCGGATGTCAATACCCTTTTTGCTTCACTTAAGTTCATCTCTTTTTCGGTTGGGATTTTAGCTCTTTTCGCAGGAATTATAGGAATAGGAAACATCATGCTCGTTTCTGTGACTGAAAGAACAAAAGAAATAGGAATAAGGCGTGCCCTAGGTGCAGCTCCTTCTGTAATAATCAAGCAGATTATTTCAGAAACATTACTAATCACTATCGTAGCGGGGCTATTGGGTATTTTCTTTGGGGTGCTGGTGGTGGAGTTACTCAATAATGCATTGGCAGGAATGGGAGACTCTGGATCCTTTAGAAATCCCACGGTTTCATTTAATGTCGTTTTTGGTTCGTTTTTAATATTAATAGTAGCAGGAGTTTTTACAGGTTTACTTCCAGCATATTCAGCTGTAAGAGTAAAGCCTATAGATGCCCTAAGAAAAGAATAAGCACATGAAAAAAGGCTGTTTTACACCACTCGTAATTATTATTGTTCTCATTCTGGCGACAGGAATAGGAAGTATTTATTACCTATACGCTAAGGAGCAGGAACCCCCTGTAAGGTATGATAATCAGTCTTCTGAACAGAAAACTATAGTTAATAAATCGGTGGCTACAGGAGCAGTGGTTCCTAGAGATGAAGTGCTCATAAAGCCTCAGATTTCCGGAATAGTAAAACAGTTAAGAGTAGAAGCTGGTCAAACGGTTAACGAGGGAGATATTTTAGCTGTAGTTCAAGTCGTTCCTAATATGGCTAACCTTAATGCGGCAGAGAACAGAATAAATAGAGCTCAGATTAACCTAGACAATGTCAAGCTAGATTATAATAGAAATAGCAGTCTTTTAGAAAAAGGGGTTATTTCCCAAGCCGATTTTCAACCGTTTTCTATGAATAAAATGAATGCAGAGCAGGAGCTAAGGGCAGCTCAAGAAAACCTTCAGATAGTGCAGAATGGAGTAGCCAAAAGAAATAGAGGGGGCTCTAATACGGATATCCGGTCTACAGTAAGCGGGATGATTCTAGATGTTCCTATTAAAGTAGGAAACTCAGTAATAGAAGCCAATACATTCAATGAAGGAACCACTGTAGCCACTATAGCGAATATGAAAGATTTAATCTTTGAAGGTAAGATAGATGAATCGGAGGTAGAAAAGCTAAAAGAAGGTATGGAGCTTATCCTTACCATAGGAGCTATTGAAGGAGAAACATTCAAAGCTGTTTTGGAATATATATCTCCTAAAGGAATAGAGGAGAATGGAGCGGTACAATTCAACATTAAGGCAGCAGTATCTCTAGATGAGAATCAGTTTGTGAGAGCAGGATATTCGGCTACCGCAGATGTAGTATTAGACAAAAGGGAAGATGTAATGGCTATAAATGAAAGTTTACTTCAGTTTGAAAAAGACGGAAGCGCTTATGTAGAAGTGAAGATAAACGAGAATGAATATGAAAAAAGGACTGTAGAACTGGGATTGTCTGATGGCATATATGTAGAGGTGTTAGAAGGGGTAAAAGCAGAGGACGAAATAAAAGCATGGAATAGCCCGATAAAAGATTTCTAATCTCTTAACTAATTAAGTAAAACGCTTACTTTTTTTTGTTAGTAACTATGATTAAGCCACTTTGGCTATAGATATAATTCAAGTAGCTTAGAGGGATTATGAAACCATATAACCTTATATACATTTTAGATGACGATGACCTGAACGGTATGCTTAATCGACAGTTTCTAAATTTCGCTTTGCCGTTATGTAAGGTAGTAGTTTTTCAAGATCCTATAGATTTAATTAAAAATTTGGTGAAGAATAGGTTAGATCATCCAGATTTGCTTTTGTTAGATGTGTCGATGCCGGAACTAACTGGGTGGGAATTTTTAGATTATGCTGCTAAGTATAATTTAAAATTTGACATAATGATGCTTTCCAGTTCTATGCATTTCGATGACATAAATAAATCTAGAACGTTTTCTCAAGTGAAAAATTACATAGTGAAACCACTCACTAAAGAGAATATCAAGCATTACATAATAGATAGAAAAAGAAGTTCAATTGAATTGGATTAAAATCACAGACGCGCTTCCGGAAAATAACCAAAGAGTACTTGCGTTCATTCCTAATAACAAAGTTTTTCTACCTGGAAATGCCTTCGAGTTTGAAATTAGAGAAGTGATTGTCTTAGTGTTTCTAGATAATTTTTACAAAGAGGATAAAGATAAAAGAGACAAGCATGGACTTCATTTTTGGCAAGGGGAAGGAAATTCTAATCACTTTTTTGCAGACGTTACGTATTGGGCAGAAATCCCGCTAGGCCCAACTTCATAGGTTCATAAACACTTTTTTCTTTTTAATTTATGAGATACTACATGTCTATCTTTCTTTTGTTATTTGCTTTTCAAGGTATGGCACAAGAAAACGTGTCTTATGGTGGGTGTAGAATGCTTTTTGGAGAAGAAGAAAATGTAACTAGGGTTTTTTTGGATAAAAATGGCGATTTCTACCCAGCATTTGCAGTCACAGAAGATGAATTTGAAAAAACTAATTTCAGTCTTAGAGATTATTCAAATGAAGTTTTAGAGATCACAGAACTTACGGATTCGATTTGGGTGGAAATTCAAGAAAAAGCAGTTTCGGATTTAGCAGAAGAAATTAAGTCAAAAATAACACGAGAGGAAGATTTATATGTTTTGATACATGGATTCAGAAAACCTGCAGCACCTATAAATGGAGATACATCTGCTCATGATGACTACAGCTTTATGAGGGGGAGAATAAATCAGGCCACAGGACAAGAAAATTATTTTTTAGAAATCTACTGGGATGGAATGTACTTGAAGCCCGAGCGTACCCTAAAATTCATTATTAGTCTAGGGAAAATGTTCAAGAAACAAGTCAAAGCAAATGCTGAAAACGCAGGTCTAGGATTGAGGAAATTCATCTCTAAGATTGAAAAGAATGATATAACATTCATTACTCATAGTTTGGGAGCAGAAGTGGCTACAAGTCTGTTGTTTAATGATGAAGAGAAGGAAGAGGACGCTACGCCTCACCAGCGGATAAATATTTGCATGGCTGCTCCTGCTATTTCTAAAAAAGAGTTTAGGAGTTATTATAACCGTTCAGTAGAGAACCCATTTATAGGGTCAGATAATTATAACTTGACTATTATCTATAATGAAGAGGATTTTGTTCTTTCCAAAGCGTATAAATTCCTCGGAGTTAAACTATCTTTTTCTCGTAGATATGGAAATACTCGACTAGGATGTAACTGCGGTAATGAGGCGTATGAATTAGAAGATTACTTTAAGAAGCATTTTCCTGGTTCTCCTATTCAGTTGATTCATGCCACTTCTTTTGGTACATCCCATCATTCTCTTAGTTACTTTGGGAGTGAGGAGTTTATACTTTATCTAACGGAATAAAATTTAGATTATTGGCCTTCTAAAATAGTCAAATCACCCTCCACACAAATAATTAAAGTACCGAACCCTACGAATTTATAGGTGTTGTCTTTTCCTAAAGAAAAAGCATAAGTACTTCCCACTTTTACATTCTTATATTCAGCTCCGATAAATACTAACTTGGCTAAATTTTCAATCATAAAATCGTTCAACCCGAGTAGGTCATCATGAGTTCTCTCTTTGAGTTCTGTAGTAATAAATTCTTCATAATCTTTCTTAGAAGGCACAGTGAATGCCAGTGCTAGGAGAATTCCAAGAACGATAATAAGTATGGCTGCTAATTTTCTCATAATGAAGTTACTGTATGGTAAATAGACGTAGCGAATAGCGCTGCAGTCTCCGTTCTTAGTCTTTCAGAGCCCATGTGTGCAGACTTAAATCCTACCTCTAGAGCTAAGCTAATTTCTTCTGCGGAGAAGTCTCCTTCAGGGCCTATGCATATAATAGTAGGTTTTTTCTGAGAAAGAGCCTTTAGAGACGCTCTGTTAAAATCAGCGTTGCAATGGGCTAATATACGGTCACCCTCAAAATCCTGCTGCACAAAATCATTGAACTTAATCGGTTCCATTACTTCAGGTAGCCATATTTTCTGAGATTGCTTCATAGCTGAAAGCACAAGCTTTTTGCTACGCTCCATATTCAATTTTCTACGCTCCGAATGAAAAGTCAATAAAGGATGAATTCGAGCTATTCCAAGTTCGGTACACTTTTCAAGAACTAGTTCAAACCGATCATTACTCTTCGTAGGAGCCATAGCCAGCTCTAATAAATAAGGATTTTCACTTTCAGAATGAATTTCATCTATCTGAATGGTGACGTTTTTTTTGGCAGCTGCAGTGATAATTCCCACAGCAGAGCTTCCTTTTCCATCAGTAAGATTTATGGGGTTTCCATTTTTAAGTCTCAGAACTTTAGAGACATGGAGAGACTCCTCAGTACTTAGTTTTACTGAGCCTACAGAAAGATTTTCGATAAATGATAAATGCACTAGCTATGAAAAAGGTGAACCTCAAAAGTCGGCTTTATTTTTAAACAGAAAGCCTCGCACTTACCAGAAAAAGGAAGTGCGAGGCCTAATTATTTTTTTTGGTGTTTTCTCTAGTTTAAACAGTCACTGAACGAGGAGAAGCACTCATTATTTCTTCATTTGCATACTCTTCAAACTGCTCAAAATTCTTGACGAATTTATCTGCTAGTGAGTTTGCTTTAGTATCATAAGCATCTTTATCAGCCCATGTATTTCTCGCATTAAGAAGTTCGCTAGGTACATCTGGGCAAGAGGTAGGGAAGTTTAATCCAAATACTTCATGACAATTGTATTCTACATCATCTAACTTTCCAGTTAAAGCAGCAGTAATCATAGCTCTAGTATACTTCAACTTGATTCTAGAACCAGTTCCGTATTCGCCACCGCTCCAGCCTGTGTTAATCAGCCAGATGTTTACATTTCCTTCGTCCATTTTATTTCCTAACATCTCAGCATATCTAGCTGGGTGTAATGGTAAAAATGGTGCTCCGAAGCATGCCGAGAATGCAGTCTGAGGTTCTGTTACTCCTGCTTCTGTGCCAGCCACTTTGGCTGTGTACCCAGATATAAACTGGTACATAGCTTGGTTTCTGGAAAGCTTACTTATCGGAGGCAATACTCCAAAAGCATCTGCTGTAAGGAAAAATATATTCTTAGGAGCATCCCCTGAGCTAGGAACCATAATGTTATCTATATGGTGAATAGGGTAGGATACTCTCGTATTCTGAGTTTTAGTGATATCCGAATAGTCAGGAGTACATCCGTCTTCTTCAAAACCTATGTTTTCTAGAATAGCTCCGAACTTGATTGCATTATGAATTTGTGGCTCTTTTGTAGCAGATAAGTCTATGGTTTTAGCATAGCATCCGCCTTCAAAGTTGAATACTTTATCTGCTGACCAGCCATGCTCGTCATCACCGATGAGTTTTCTATTAGGGTCTGAGGATAATGTAGTCTTCCCTGTTCCGCTTAATCCAAAGAACACAGCGGTATCACCATCATGTCCTACGTTAGCACTACAATGCATTGAAAGAACACCTTTCTGTGCAGGAAGAACAAAGTTTAGTACAGAGAATATTCCTTTTTTGATTTCACCAGTATAACCAGTTCCACCGATAAGAATCATCTTCTTAGTAAAGTTGATAATAGCAAAGTTATGCTGACGTGTACCATCTATTTCGGCATCCGCCATAAACCCTGGTGCACATACTACGTTCCACTCAGGATTAAAGTCTAAAATCTCTTCTTGAGTAGGTCTAAGGAACATATTAGAAGCAAACATGTTACTCCATGGAAACTCAGTTACTACTCTTAAATTAAGTCTGTACGTGTCGTCAGCGCAGGCGTAAGCATCTCTTACATAAACTTCTCTTCCAGCTAAATAAGCTTGCATTCTGCCCTGAAGTTTATCGAAAGCCTCCGAATCAAATGGCTTATTAATGTCTCCCCACCAAACTTCGTCAGTTGTGATAGCATCCTTTACTATAAACCGATCTGCTGGAGAACGACCAGTAAACTCACCTGTGTCTATGGCTAAAGCTCCTGTGTCTGTTAAAAGACCTTGGCCTTTAATAATGGTTTCTTCTGTTAATTGTGCTGGAGATAAATTCCAGTATGCTGCGTCTACTCGCTCTAATCCTAAATAAGAAAGATTAGCTTTCTCTGCCTTCAATCCAAAATTGTTCATCTAAAGAATCTTTTGTTTAGTTCTACAAAATTACGGGATTCAGAGATTAACCATGTCACAAATACGGGTTAATTCAAGCGAAATCACACCAATTTAAGAATCACGTAATCAGTTAATTACGATGCTTGTTGTTTGTGTTGTGTTAAGTGTAGTAATAACACTTAGTCTGATGGGTTTAATCTAAAGGCACGTTCGTTATAAATGAAATTTATATAAAAAGTAGGAACTCGTTTCCTCCCTTTTAGCTTTTTTCAATAAATCTTCTTTCTTATAGGACTTCAAAAAGATCTTCTAAAGTTTTTCTAACCTTGGGTGTATGCTGAGTTTTATCTTCCGCTGAACGATATCCTAGGGTTAAGACTACAGTCGCTTCTAATCCTTTTTTATGAAGGTTTAATATAGAATTATACTCTTCTGGAGAAAATCCTTCTAGAGGGCAGGTGTCTATCTTTAGTTCAGCGCACATGGCCATGGCATTGCTCAGTGCTATGTACGTCTGTTTGGCATTCCATGCAGAGGTTTGTTCGGGAGTCATTTCAGCCGTTTTACTCTTCATGAAGTCACCATATCCTTTGAGAGCAGACTCTTCTATTCCCATCAGTTTAGATTTTAACTGCAAGTGACTGTCTATGTGCTCGTCTTTTACGTTAGTGAAATTGCAGAAGACCATTAAATGTGATGCCTCTGTTACTTGCGATTGTCCCCAGCTATGCTGTTTTAGAGTTTCTCTGGTTTCTGAATTTTCTATGATGAGAACTTTAAATAATTGAAGCCCGTAGCTGGTAGCCGCTAGGTTTATAGATTCTTTAATCTTCTCTAAATCATCACCGCTAATCTTCTTAGAGGCATCAAACTTCTTAGTGGCATAACGCCATTTTTGATTTTCTATAAAATCCATTATTGAGCTTTTTTTTGCACCGCAATAAAAGGGATATATACCCTAGAATTATTTCTTCTTTATCATATCTATCAGTAACCATAACCACCCAAAAATCATCAGCAATCCTCCTATTGGTGTGATGGGGCCCAGGATAGATTTCCCTGTGGATATTTCATGATGTCCCAAGTAGACTAGTCCGTATATTGATAGGGAGAAAAACAAGCAACCGATTAAAATCAATAGAAATCCAGTTCGGTATGATTTACTGGAGAACTTAGACTCTAAACTACCGATAGCTAGAAGACCTAGTCCCATATACATTTGATAATTTATACCAGTCTGAAGTGATTTCATTCGTTCAGGACTTAATATCGCTGAAAAATAATGGGCGCCAAAGGCACCCATTATAATGCTCACGAGCACCAGAAAAATCCCCCACTTTATGATAAGAGTATTCACTTTACTTCTGGTAAGCTAAAATTGTTTTCTTGATAATACCCACACACTCCATTAGCTGCTCTTCAGTCATAACTAGTGGCGGAGCAAAACGGATAATATTTCCATGAGTAGGCTTGGCCAATAGTCCATTTTCTTTCATTGCTACACAAAGATTCCACGCTGTTTTACTGTCTGGAGAATCGTTAATAATAATGGCATTGAGTAAACCTCTTCCTCTTACGGTAGTAACCAAATCACATACTGAGATTAGCTGTTCCATTTCTGCCCTAAAGATATTTCCAAGTTTTCTAGCATTCTGTGCCAAATCTTCATCTTTAACTACTTCTAAAGCGGCTATGGCCACTTCTGCAGCTACAGGATTTCCACCAAATGTAGAACCATGTTGTCCTGGATGAATCACGCTCATAATATCATCATTAGCTAACACTGCAGATACTGGGTAAGCTCCTCCTGAAAGTGCTTTTCCTAAGATTAAAATATCGGGTTGAGTGTAAGTAGCTTGTTTTTCACAGCTTTTTTCACAGTTGCATTTTCCACATACCGCTAAGAGACTTCCCGTTCTTGCTATTCCTGTTTGAACTTCGTCAGCTATGAAGAGTACATTTTTCGCTTTGCAAAGCGCTGCTGCTTTTTGAAGAAAATCATCTGCTGGAGTATAAACACCTGCTTCTCCCTGAATAGGTTCTACCATGAATCCAGCTATGTTAGGACTAGAGTCCAGTGCTTTTTCTAATGCATCTATATCATCATAAGGAATACTTGTAAATCCAGGTGTATAAGGCCCAAAACTCCCTTTAGCATCTGGATCGGAACTGAAAGAAATAATGGTAGTAGTTCTACCATGGAAGTTTTCTCCACAAACGATTATTTGTGCTTCATTTGGAGCTACTCCTTTTACGTCATAAGCCCATTTTCTGCAAAGCTTAATTGCTGTTTCCACAGCCTCAGCTCCAGTATTCATAGGAAGTACCTTGTCAAAACCAAAATACTCAGTAATGTACTTCTCATATTTACCTAAAACACTATTATAAAAAGCTCTGCTTGTTAAAGTAAGTTTTTCAGCCTGAGCGGTCATCGCTCCTACTATTTTCGGGTGGCAGTGTCCTTGGTTAACAGCAGAGTATGCAGAAAGAAAATCATAGTACTTCTTCCCTTCAGAATCCCAAACGAAAACACCTTCTCCTCGGTCTAATACTACAGGAAGCGGGTGGTAATTATGAGCTCCATACTTATCTTCTAGTGCCATAGCCTCGGCTGATGACAATCCTTGTTTTACTTCAGATTCCATTTGCACAAATTTAGCGGCTAGGATTTAATTCTACGAATGATTCAGTGGTATAATTTTTCATGTTTTTTAAGTACTGGAGAATAATAGATAGTCTTAATTCCGTGACTATTTAATTTTTGCTCTTTTCGCTTTAAATCAGTTTATTAAGATAGTATGAGAGCGAGTATTCTCTGAGGCAACTCCTCTTATTGTTTTTCGATTTCCAACTGTTCTAATTCATGCGATAAGACCTCCTTGAGCAGACTCATATCCATATTTTTTATTCTAGAATTCTTAATAATCGAGAACTAACATCTAAAATGTCTTCATCTGGGTATTGCTTTTAAGGCCCTTCCATTCAAAATTAGTCCAGTACTTTTTAATTCACACATCCAATGGCATTAGCCCTATTATTATTATTATTATTATTATTCAATAGGCAAATTGGGCCTATTAGAATGAATGGCCTCTGGTGTGATTTAAAAGCAGAGCCCTCAATATACATTAGAGCTACCGGTTTCTAGTTTAAATGAAATGTAAATTTGTGTCTGCTTTAAGTCACTTTTTTAGGTATAACCTTCCTATAAAAAAAAATATAATTTCATGTCGGATAATTCATTAATTTAGTAATATATGGTTATTATTGGGCTCTTGAAAAAACTGGCGTGTAATAAATGAGTCATTAGATGAAGATTAGATCTACAAAATAAAGACATTTTTTTTAGAGGTATAGAGTAAAATATGAACGTGGCGGGTATGAGGATTTAAATGTCATCATTGGGAGAGAGTGATGCGGCCCACACGTTCATATTTTACTGTATAATTCACATCATAGAAAGTCCCTCATCTCGAGAGCTTTAAGATAGGCAGTAGTAAACCCCAATTCATTGTCTAAGGTGCTTTAGTTTTTTCAAAAACATGTCCTAGCGTAGAAACCTTTTTTATTTAAAATATGCTGTTAGTCACCATGAACTTAATTAGTACTTTTGCACTCGAAATTATAAAGATAAAATATTATGGCTGGAAACAGAACATTCACAATGATTAAGCCTGATGCGACGGGTGCAGGTCACACAGGAAAGATTATAGATAAGATCATAGAAGCTGGTTTCAGCATTAAAGCTATGAAATGGGCTCAGTTGTCTACAGCTCAAGCTCAAGAATTTTACGCAGTGCATAGCGAAAGACCTTTTTATGGCGAATTAGTAGAGTACATGACTTCTGCTCCTATCGTAGCTGCTATCTTGGAAAAAGAAAATGCAGTAGAAGATTTCAGAACCTTAATCGGAGCGACTAATCCAGCTGAAGCTGCAGAAGGAACTATCAGAAAGATGTTTGCTACTAGTATAGCTGCTAATGCTGTTCATGGTTCAGATAGCGATGATAACGCTAAATTAGAAGGTGAATTTCATTTCGCTTCTACTGAAGTAACAGCTTAATATTATTACCAATAGAACTAGAAACCTCTTCTTTTATGAAGGGGTTTTTTTGTGACCAGAAATTTAAAAATATTCATTGCGAAATAGTACCTTGCGCATTCGCAAAAAAAATAGACAGATTTATGAGCAAAATAAAAGTAGCTAACCCCATCGTAGAGATGGATGGAGATGAAATGACGAGAATCATTTGGAAATTCATCAAGGATAAATTGATACTTCCTTACCTAGACTTAGATATTAAATATTATGATTTAGGTTTAGAAAAGAGAGATGAAACTAATGATCAAATAACCATTGATTCTGCAGAAGCTACTAAAAAATATAAAGTAGCTATCAAGTGTGCCACTATTACTCCTGATGAGGATAGAGTAGCGGAGTTTGATCTTAAGAAAATGTGGCGTTCTCCTAATGGAACGATTAGAAACATAGTTGGAGGAACTGTATTTAGAGAGCCTATCATCATGAAGAATGTTCCTAGATTAGTTCCTGGTTGGACTAAGCCTATTTGTATAGGAAGACATGCTTTCGGAGATCAGTATAAAGCTACTGATGCAGTAATAAAAGGTAAAGGAAAGTTAACAATGACTTTCGCCCCAGAAGGAGGAGCAGAGCCTACTACATGGGAAGTGTATAATTATGAGGGAGACGGTGGAGTAGCTATGGCTATGTATAACACAGATGAGTCTATTTATGGATTTGCTCATTCATGTATGAACCAAGCTTTAACCAAAAAATGGCCTCTATATTTAAGTACTAAGAATACCATTCTTAAAGCTTATGATGGAAGGTTTAAAGATATCTTCCAGGAGGTATTCGATGCAGACTTTAAAGAGAAGTTTGCTGCAGCAGGAATCACTTATGAGCATAGACTTATAGATGATATGGTAGCAGCAGCTATGAAGTGGAGTGGAGGTTTTGTATGGGCCTGTAAGAATTATGATGGTGATGTACAGTCCGACACTGTAGCACAAGGATTCGGTTCATTAGGACTTATGACTTCTACATTGGTAACTCCAGAAGGAGATGTAATGGAAGCAGAAGCAGCTCATGGAACTGTTACGCGTCACTACAGACAGCACCAAGCAGGAAAGAAAACGTCTACTAACCCAATCGCGAGTATTTTTGCTTGGACTAGAGGACTTGCTTTCAGAGGAAAATTAGATGACAATCAAGAATTAATTAGTTTTTGTGAAACTCTTGAGCAGGTATGTATTGATACTGTAGAGGGAGGGAAAATGACTAAGGATTTAGCGCTTCTTATCCATGAGGATAAAATGACTGAAGAACATTGGTTAACTACAGAAGAGTTTTTAGACGCTCTGGACCATGGTTTGCAGGCTAAAATGAGCTAACGTAATACGATACATAGTTAAAAGGCCGTCTTTAATTAAAAGATGGCCTTTTTTATGACTTAGAATTAGCGTTGCAACGCAAACAAAACAGCAGGAAAAAAACAGTCTATATACTACTTGTTCTCTCTATAACTTCCTGTTTTTCTTCTCAGCATGCTCATGACTCGGCTGATGAACGGGTCGAATAGTCCCTCTTTTACACCAGTTTTTTTCCTAATTCATCTAAATTATTTCCGCTTAAATTTCCACTTGTCATTATGAGCACATTAGTGCAGTCCAATGGGGCTTTAGATGTAATGAAAGAGACTAACTCTTCAGAGTTAGTGTAGACACTTACATTCTTTCCACCGAAGGCTTCCATAACTTCATCAATAGATAAATTAGGGAGCTTTTTGTGTTTTAAGACTTCTGGAGAGAAGTAAACGATAGCTTCATCAGCTTTCTCCATAGCTCCATGATACTGGTCAATGAATTTTTTATTTAACGAACTAAATGTATGAAGCTCCATAATAGCTATCAGTCTTCTATCTGGAAATTGTTCTTTAACAGCAGAGGTAGTCGCTTTTAGTTTGGATGGGCTATGGGCGAAATCCTTATAAACTATGGAGGTCTCTGATTCTGCTATTTTTTCTAATCTTTTTGAAGCACCCTTAAAAGATGATGCAGCGGTGTAAAATTCTCGTTTAGAGATTCCCAGTTTTTGGCAGACTAGTTGAGCAGCTTTTAAGTTTTCTACATTATGCTTTCCTATAATTTGAAGCGTGTAAATATCTTCATCGTTTAGTTGAATTTTATTATTTTTTATCTCATAAGCAGGCGCCTGATAAGGCGTGATGGAGATGTCTTTATTTAGTGTGCTCATTTTAGCGAGCGCTGGGTCATTTTGGTAATAGATAAGCTCTCCTTCAGGTTCTATGAGTTTCACGAATTCCTCAAATTGTTCCACATAATTCTCCCAGGTAGGAAAAACATTTATATGGTCCCATGCTATTCCTGTAATAACCGCTATGTTAGGGCTGTAAAGGTGAAATTTAGGCCTTCTGTCTATAGGCGAACTTAAATATTCATCTCCTTCTAAAATCACTATTGGAGCAGAGTCTGTTAAACTAACCATACAATCATACCCTTCTAATTGAGCTCCTACCATATAGTCATGCTCAACGTTTAAGGTGTTCAGTACGTGAAGAATCATACTGGTAACTGAGGTTTTGCCGTGGCTTCCTCCTATTACGATTCTCTTTTTAGCTTTTGTCTGCTCGAAAATATATTCTGGATAGGAATAAATCTTTAATCCTAAATTTTTAGCTTTAAGAAGTTCTTTGTTGTCTTCTCGGGCATGCATTCCGAGTATAATAGCATCCAGTTGGTCATGAATATTGTTTTCATCCCAGCCTATTTTGTCTGGAAGAATCCCTTCTTTATCTAGCCTACCTTTTGAAGGCTCGAATATTTCGTCATCACTTCCTGTAACCTGAACTCCTTTTCTTTTAAGTGCAATGGCTAAGTTGTGCATAGCGCTACCTCCGATAGCTATAAAGTGTACTCTCATGGTTCAAATCTCTAGCTTTTAAGCCTAGGGATTTTGAGTTTTTCAGCAAATTATTAAAGACTTTATGTGAACCCTGATTTTTTCATGTATTGCTAAGGCAACCCCATAGAAGTTCACCCGTCTTAAGTGTAGCAGCCAACTACTGCTAACTATATTATTTTTCGGTGATTTTAAGTGTCTTCCCCTGTTAAGCTAGCTTAACAGGGGTTTTTTATTTGCTAATATTTCTGATTGTTATCCTTAATCTACAGGCCTGACTTACGTACTTTCACCGAATGAAAGATTTTTTTCTAGGCATAACGGATTGTTTCCGCGCTCACAGAGTGGTAGTTAATAATGGAATGGCTTGGGCTTATTTCATTCCCGTTTTTTTTTCAATTATATTAATTAGTTTAATTTTTGCATTCATTGGGGATTTAGTTTCTGCTATAGCTTTACCTGTGATCGATATGTTTAATCTTTCTACTCCAGAGAATATGCCTGGAGCTAATTTGGAGAAGGTTTGGTACTTTCTTAAAATAGCAGGAGAGTATGCGGTTTATGGGATTATTTATGTTCTTAGTATCTATGTTCTGTTTAAAATTCAGAAGTATATAGTACTGATCGCCATGGCTCCTCTTATGGCTTATGTAAGTGAAAAAGCGGAGGAAAAGCTTCTCGGAAATTCTTACGAATTTAATTGGATTACTTTTTTGTCAGATATATGGAGAGGAGTCCGAGTCGCACTAAGAAATTTACTCCTTGAGCTTATACTGTTAGTTCTTATTGGACTTGTCATCTCTGGGCTCAGTGCGGTTTTTACTCCATTGGCTGTTATTGCAGCACCTCTTTCAGCGTTTTTATTGTTTATAGTAAGTTCATATTACTTTGGCTATAGTTCTTTTGATTATTTAAATGAGAGAAGAAGACTAGACATTAAGGAGGGAAATCGTCTAATCTGGGACAATAAGAGCTTAGTAGCAGGCAATGGAGCGTTCTTCTCCTTACTCATGTTAATTCCAGTGCTAGGTATAATATTTGCCCCGATATTATGTCCTGTAGGGGCAGTAATATCTTCTCAGAAAAAAAGTTTACACCCAAAAAAAGCCGATTGAGTTAACTCAATCGGCTTCTTAATTTTATTTAGTCATTACTATCTAATGATCAACGACTCCGTTCTCACAGCATTTTCTGAAGTATACTTGAAAATGTAACTACCAGAACATTGAGTAGATAAATCTATAGACATCATCGTGCTTTGGTTAGCAGCGCTGAAAACCTCTTTACCTGTAATGTCAAATACCTGAACTGTAGCATTTACGTCATTTGGTAAGTCAACAGTAAAAACACCTGAAGAAGGGTTTGGATAGATGCTTAATTTAGCTTCTAGGTTAACCTCTTCTACACTGCTAGGGTCAAAGTTAATATCATCAAATCCTGCACCATATAAATAGACATGCTGACAAGCAGATAAATCATCTGAACCGGGCTCGATGAAAACTATAGGAAGCTCATATTGGAAACACTCTCCCCCATCTATGCACACAGGAGACATTGTTTGGTAAAAAGTAAATTCCTCATAATCCGTATCTTCTGTTAAGTTTTTCTCGGTAGCATAGATGTCTGTAGCGATGTCATAACCTCGAGCAAAAATATCAGCAGATGTAAGTATTTCATTCCCGAAAGCTTTATGATAAGAGAAGAATATTTTAGAACCATCTGGAGTTCTAGTCGCTTGTGGTTTAAATCTTAAAGCTTGATCACCTAAAGAGAAATCATCTGCTGAATCAGAGTTAATGACATCAGTGATGATGTCTGCATCCCAGCCTGTATCTCCCATCGTTCTCACATGGTAGAAAAACTGAGTTTCTAAGCCAGTAGCTATAAATGCTAAAGAATCTGGGTCATTAGTGAATCCACTTAGTACATGAGAGAATAAATGTAAATCACCTTCACTATCCACTACACAATCGGTATCAGTGAAATAAGGTCTAACTACTTCTCCTCCGTTAGCATCCGCTAAATTATCCTGCATAGCTGGTAGAGTTTGGAAATCGAATTCCACTCTCTTTACCCACGTTTCTCCACCATCTGTAGTCTTCCATACGATAGGCTTGGGAACAGATACATAATCAAGTTCACTTATCTCAGACCCTATGATATAAACATATCCTGTCATTCCGTCTGGGCCCCAAGTCGTGCTGTAATTTTGAACAAAGTTGCTCTCTGTGTTATCTGTATCGTCTAATAACCGAACAAAATCAGGAGTAAACGTTTCCATTACTTCATAATCAAATGCACTTGTCTCTTCATTAAAGGTACCTCTAGTTAGATAGAATGATTGATAACTGATGGTGTCATTAGCAGCATCTTCGGTAGGGTTTAACTGAGTAGATATAGACCATATTTTACCGTTAACATTAGTAGTCCCATAAGGATGGAAATCTACAGTTTCATCCATAAACGTAGGAGCGTAGTTAGCATAGTTTTCAGAAACATTAGTTCCGTCTAACTTAGAGCTTACTTCAAATATGTTTCCCCAAGCAGTAATGCCTTCGCTTAATGCAGGGCCATGACCTACTATATATGCATCATCAGCATCTGTACTTCCCTCAGGTGCCCAGAGAACACCATTCGGATACCTTAATCCATTGCCGACATTTGTTATAGTTCCATCCTCAAATCCAGGAGAAAGCGGCCCTTGGTTTACTTCCCATGTAGCTCCGCCATCAGTAGAATAGTCATACTGCATAACTCCGCTTAGTGCACCAGCAGCATCTTTTCTATGAATAAATGATACAGTATTCAAGTCTGGATTATAATCCACTTGATTATTTCCTTGTAGTAAAATAGTATAGATGTTTGCTGAAGTTCCTAAGAAAATAGTTTCAGCATCACATTCTTTAGTCGGGTTGTTTTTTGGTGTCTTAAGTTTTGAATATTCAGCACTATAAGGAGTGATGTCTATAGACTGTTCTTGATTTTTTATAGTTCTATAATCTATTGCTTCCTGAGCTAAAAGAGCTCCAATTGAAGATGTAAGAAGTATACCAAGGAGTAAATTTTTAATCATGTTTTAAAAGGATAATAGGGTTGTGAGTTTAATTTTCTATTTATTACACGCAATTTAGTGATTCATTTTAAGAACCAAATACGCGTTGCAATAAATCTGATACACGCGCTCCAGGATTTTCTCTAATTTTTTTTTCTTCTTTTGCTATTTGAAGGAACAAGCCATCGAGCGTTTTTTGAGAAACATAAGCCTCTAAATCTGGATTTACTGAGTCGGCTCCTGTTAAGAGTGTGAGTAAGTTGTATTTGTTGATGATAGGTTCCCAATACTTGGTAAGTTGAACCTTTTCTATAGCATTATTTACTAAAGGACGAAAAGTTGATCTTAGTTGATCGGATGTTTTTTCTTGGAGAAAAGTTGTAGCTGCATTGTGTGGCCCGTTTAATAGGGAAAACCCATCAGAAATGCTCATTGAAGTAATGGCATCTGTAAAAATTGGAGCCGCCAGTTTAGCCGCTTCTTCGGCAGACCTGTTTAATGTCATTTCAAAATCATCCACAAGACTCCCAAACCCTGCATCATTTAATGTGTTTTTTACTTTGATGGCTTCTGGTGGGAATTCTATGAACATAGAAGGGTTTTTATAAAACCCATTTATCTTAGAAGCTAGGCCTACAGAGCTATCGGTGCCTACTTTTAATGCTTCTTTTAATCCTGAGATAACCTCGGTATTAGTTAGTTTTATAGGCTCATCTTCACCCAAAATATCCTGAGTGGTACTCAATACGTCATTTAAGGTCTGCAGTCCTTTTTCGGAACATCCGAATAATAGTAACGAAATTGCTATTAGCACTAAAATATTTTTCATTTTTTTGATTTTTAACTCCTTTTAATACAAGTTCTTTGCCGCTAAAATATCAATCATTTAGTATGAAAGCAGAGATAATTACCATAGGAGATGAAATATTGATAGGTCAAACCCTAGATTCTAATTCAGCTTGGTTAGGTGAAAACCTCGGATTAATAGGTGTTCGGGTTAGCAGAATAGTTACAATATCTGATGATGAAGAAGAAATTATAAGTGCCTTAAATGAGGCTTTTTCGAGAGTTGATTTAGTGCTGATGACAGGAGGACTAGGTCCAACTCAAGATGACATTACAAAAAAGACATTAGCTAGATACTTCAATTCGGAATTTTATTTTAATGAAGAAGTCGCTGCCGGAATCAAGGCTTACTTTAATTCCATAGGAAGGGAGCCTTTAGAGGTCAACTTAAAGCAAGCGGAGCTTCCAGTGAAGTGCACTACTATTCTAAACACCAGAGGTACAGCGAGTGGCATGTGGTTTGAAAATGACGGAAAAGTATTAATGAGTATGCCGGGAGTTCCTTATGAGATGAAGGGGTTAATGAGGGATGAAGTTTTCGAGAAAATTCAAGCTACTTTTAAAACCCCAGCAGTTTACAATAGAACAATATTAACCATAGGTGTTGGTGAGAGCTCTATAGCTGTTCAGCTTGAAGATTGGGAAACTAAGTTAAGAAATGAAGGTTTAGGGTTGGCGTATTTGCCTTCTGCAGGAATGGTTAGGCTTAGAGTGTCTGGAGTAGGAGAGGATATGGTGAGCGTAAAGAAAATAGTTGACCAGAAAATAACAGAAGCATTAGCTGTAATAGGAGAGATTTCTTATGGATTTGATGCTGATAGTTTAGCCGAAATAGTAGGAGAGTTATTAAAAGAAAATAACCAAACTTTAAGTTTAGCTGAGAGTTGTACTGGAGGATATATTAGCCATTTGATAACTTCTGTGGCAGGAAGCTCTGAATTTTATGATGGGAGTGTCGTAACTTATTCTTATGATGCTAAAAAGAATTGGGTAGGAGTCTCTCCAGAATCGTTGGCTAAATATGGTGCGGTTAGTAAATCGGTTGTTGAGGAAATGGCTTTAGGAGTAAAGGAGAAATTTAATACAGATTATGGTATTTCAGCTTCAGGAATAGCAGGTCCAGGAGGGGCTACAGAGGATAAGCCTGTGGGGACCGTTTGGGTTGGTATAGCTACTCCATCTGGAGTAACTAGTCATCTTTTCACCTTCGGAAAACATCGATTAAGAAATATAATTATGACCAGTAATGCGGCTTTAAATATCTTAAGAAAAGAATTACTTAACTAGGTTTTGAAATTGCGTGATAAAAGTGCTATCTTTGCGCTCCGAAATTTTTTAAAAAGAGGATAATGGCTAGAGTTTGTCAAGTAACAGGAAAGAAAGTGATGGTAGGAAACAATGTTTCACATGCCAAGAATAGAACGAAGAGAAAGTTTTATCCGAACTTATTTAAGAAGAAGTATCACGTGGAAGGTCAAGAAGAGCCTATAATTTTAAAATTATCTGCGAAAGGAATGAGAATGATCAATAAACTTGGTCTAAGCGAAGCCTTAAAAAGAGCTAAAGCAGAAGGACACTATAAGGGATAACACGTTTTTCTTTTAAAATATTTAAAGCCTTCCATATTATTTGGAGGGCTTTTTTATGTTCTTAGCATTTATCGTAAAGCCAAACACAAAGTTTCCTTGTAGGTAGAAAAAATGTTGTGATGCGGAGTCTTTTTTGTCTGCTGTGGTTCTGATGTTGGGCATGTTTATAAACCCTCCTTTAGCATTAAGGGCGAAAAAGAAAGGCCTTCCGAGATGAAGTTTAATGCAAGAGTGAATTCCTAAGCCATACCCAGATAAGTGAAACTCATCATGTCTATCCTTTCCTGAAATTTCTGAATTGGTTTTAGGCATCATAAATCCAATTGAACCACCCGTGTTTGCAGAAATCCCTATTGTTTTATGGATGCTTTTTTCGAGTAAAATTCTGGAGTAGCCGAAATTAATATAGTTCAAGCCATCTGTATGTTCGAGCTTTAAGAGGTCGTTGGTCATTAGTACCTCCTCATTCTCATAAGTTCCATTCCAGGCCTCGTAATCACCGTTTATGGTTCCGTCTATGGTGGTCGCTTGTCCTCTGATTACTTTGTATTTCATGTGGTCTACATTTAAGCTTAGCACTACCTTGTTGCTAATGTTATATGTGATTCCCATGTTAGTTTGAGGAATAGTGATATTGTCGAGTCGGAAATAGTTTTCGAAAGAAAATTCAGTTTGTTTATCTAACGCCTTAAGATCGTTTAAAGTGAAGTTGTAATCTTCACCTTCAAACGAAATCGAGCTTAACGAATATGCGCTTCTATTCCAGCCAAAGTAGATAGATAAATTTCCTTCTTTATGGAGAGGCTTGTTATGGCTTGATTGAATTTCTTCAGTTTGAGCTGATGAAATACAAGGAATAAGGAGGAGGAGTAGAACGACTTTTTTCATTAGGTAAAAGTATTAGTATATATCCGAGAAATTGATTTCTTTCAGTTTTGATGTGTAATAATTTGAAAAAAACATCTTTCGGATTGATATATTGTTTTTTGATTTGTGCTTATTTTTTTAAGTACTTCAATTTAATCAGCTAGTTGTAGTATTAAATTGGGTTTTAAAAAGCATTTGGTTTAATGAAATTTTTAATTATGTTTAAACTTTAAATCAGCAAATATTTTAATAAAGGTTTTAAAAAAAAGTAAATTAAGCTTCTAAAATTTTAAATATGAATAATTTTTTCAGAAAAAGCCTATTGTTAATGTCCTTTATTTCATTGATTAATTATGCTCAAGCACAATATTTAATTTCAGCAACTTATGTTAATACCACTAATCCCATAGGATTAAGTTTAGCAACTGGTTTGGCACTAAGCTATGATATTGACATGTATAAAATGGTATACAATACTGTAGATGCCTTGGGTCAGCCAACTATTGCATCTGGTGCATTTTTAGCTCCTTCAAATACTTCTTGCACAGACTTTCCGATTTTAGCATACCACCATGGTACAAGTCTTAGGAAAATTGATGTTCCGTCTAATGATGTTGATGAAACAACTATTGGAAGAGTTTTTGGTGCTGGGGGCTATTTTGTTTTAATGCCTGATTATATTGGAATGGGAGATAGTCCTGGTCTGCATCCTTATTGCCATGCTGAATCTGAAGCAACAGCAACTCGAGATATGATTAGAGCTGCTAGAGAATTTATTTCCGATTCCTTACAGATGGTTGATAATGGTGAGCTTTTTTTAACCGGTTATTCTCAAGGTGGTCATGCAGCGATGGCCTCTCATAAGTATATTGAGGATAATAATCTTTTAGGAGAATTCAATGTTTTAGGTTCCGCTCCATGTTCAGGTCCGTATGAGATGTCGGGTGCAATGGCGGATACTATTTTATCTCCTTTCCCTTATTCAAACCCTGGCTACCTTGTTTATTTATTATCATCTTATCAAATGGTATATGGTAATCTCTACACTTCTTACTCAGACATCCTTAATTCTCCCTATGATACAATTGTACCTCCATATTTTGATGGTAACAATACTACTCTTGGAATGGGTTCATTAAATAGTTTACTTTCAGGTTATGTTGACTCTTTAATGGTGGATACTGTTCTTGCTAATTTTTCAAATTCTATGAGTACTTTTGGCCACCCTTTGTGGGCAAATCTGCTTGCAAATGACACTCATGACTGGACTCCTCAGCGCCCTATCAAAATGTTTTACTGTACAGGTGATGAACAAGTAACTTTTCAAAACGCAATTTCTGCTGAATCAACAATGCTCTCCAATGGTGCGTCAAATGTTGAAGCAGTAGGTTTGGGTGAGGGCGACCACAATGCTTGCGTTTTACCGGCTTTAACCTCTGCTTATTATTGGTTCGATGGGTTAAGAAGTTTATGCAGCTCTTCTGGCTTCAATGAATCAAGAACGACAGTAAGTCCTTTTGTCTTTCCGAACCCTGTAATTGATGTTTTGTCAATTAGCTTTGTAGGTGAGGGAGACTTAAAGATAACGAATGTAACTGGTCAGATAGTCCATCAACAGATAGTCAATGGAGACATAAGTTTATCAACTTCGGGGTGGAGTACGGGAATATATATTGTTGAAATTCAAAATGATTATAACAGAATTTTCCAACGGGTAGTTAAAGATTAGTTCTAAAAAATCTCATTGTAACCAAGTTAAAACTAAGTTCGCCATCTCTTTTCTTCTAGCCAAAGTAGATTGATAATTCTCTCGCTTTAATAATGGAGTTAGTATATCTCGATGAAATTTAATCAGATTGAGCGACTCTCTTTTCAGGTAGTTAAAAATGTGATGGTTTGAGATTTTTAAAATAGCATACTGTGGTATTCAGAGGGTTATGTAGTTATTTTTATTCTGCTGTCACGTTGTTGACTTAAAAGAGATAATAAAGGTATAGCGCTAAGGAAAGAAATGGGGTAAGAAATAGAAGTAAAACTGCTGTTTTCATGGCGCAAAAGTATTATTACAGGCAGAGTGATTTGTTTTAAAATTATCAGTTGAATGAAAGAAAAGAAACTAATATCTCTTACTTCTATGTTATTGCTTTTGATAATAGGCTTTAGTCAGACTAATAGCACAGTATCAGGATATGTTCTTGATTCTGCGACAGGAGAAGCATTAATAGGAGCGTATGTTTATGAGTTAAATTCGAATAAGGCAGCTACAACAAATGTTTATGGGTTTTATAGTCTCACTTTGCCATCGGACTCAATAAAACTATTTACCTCTTATATTGGTTATTCTAGTCAAACCGTATCTTTTAATCTAGTGCAAGACATAAGTAGAACCTTCGACTTAGATTCAAGTTTAGAGCTGTCTGAAGCCGTGGTTGAAAGTTCTCAGTCTGAGCCTATTCAGAATAGAACTCAAATGAGTTCATTAGAATTAGATATGAGAAAGGTGAAAAGCCTGCCTGTTCTATTGGGTGAAACGGATGTGTTAAAAACGCTTCAATTATTGCCAGGAATTCAATCTGGTACAGAAGGTGCTAGTGGTATTTATGTTAGAGGAGGAGGTCCAGATCAGAATTTAATGCTCTTAGATGGAGTTCCAATTTACAATGCATCTCATTTGTTTGGCTTTTTTTCGGTTTTTAATGCAGATGCTATTCGCGATGTAAAGCTTATAAAAGGAGGGTTTCCTGCTCGGTATGGAGGAAGATTGTCTTCAGTGATAGATGTGCGTATGAAAGAGGGAAATCTTTATGAGACCCATGGTGAGGCGAGTGTCGGTATTGTTGCAGCTAAATTGAGCATTGAAGGTCCGATTAAAAAAGAGAAATCCTCTTTCTTGTTTAGTGCTAGAAGAACTTATATCGATGCTTTAACCAGGCCATTAATAAAAGCATCAGCAAAGCAATCTGGTGAATCTGCAACTGGAGGTTATTACTTCTATGATTTAAATGGAAAAATCAATTATATCATATCTAATAAAGATAGATTATTTCTGAGTGGTTATTTCGGGAATGACAGAGCTTTCGCTAAATATTCGAGTTCATTCGGAGATCAAACTGAAAATATAAAGACTAAGCTCGAATGGGGAAATGCTATAGTGGCCGCGAGATGGAATCATGTGTTTTCCCCTAAACTCTTTTCGAATACGACACTAACTTACAGTAAATATAAATTTCTTACAGCATTTGATATTGAATCCGGAAGTGAAGGGATGATGGAAGAAATTGGTTTAAGGTACGATTCAGGAATAGATGATTATTCTATTAAAACTGATTTTGAATTCATTCCTAATCCTGATTTAAATTTGAAATTTGGATTGAGCTTTGTAAATCATAAATTCACTCCTGGGGTTAGCCGAATTGAGGCGGAAGGGTTAGGTGAGGATATCAGTTTGTCTTTTGGGGGTGATGAAATTAGAGCTAATGAATTAAATGTATACACCGAAGCAGATTGGAAATTAGGAGATAGATTTAAAGTTAATCTTGGGGTTCATTCATCAAATTTCTTTGTGGAGGGTGAATCATATTTCTCAATTCAACCTAGAATTTCTTCAAGATATTTACTGAACAAAAAAAGTTCGATAAAGGCTTCTTATGCTAATATGACTCAGTTTTTACACCTTCTCAGTAATTCTACCATAGGACTTCCTACAGACTTATGGGTGCCAGTGACTGAGAAAATCAAACCTCAAACGAGTGATCAGCTTGCTTTGGGCTATGCTGTTACTCCAACAAAAGGTTATCAGATTAGCGTAGAGGGTTATTACAAGTGGATGAATAACTTGATAGAATATAAGGATGGAGCAAGTTTTCAAGGTTCAGCTGAAGACTGGCAAGATAAAGTGGAGGTAGGTAAAGGTTGGAGTTATGGGGCAGAATTTTTATTAGAAAAAACAAAAGGAGATTTCACTGGTTGGATTGGCTATACGCTAAGCTGGACTAATAGAGAATTTGAGAATATAAATTTTGGAGACCCTTTCCCTTATAGATTTGACAGAAGACATGATATCGGTGTGGCATTAACTTATGAGCCAAGTGATAGAATCGACTATGGATTAGTCTTTGTTTATGGAACTGGAAATGCTGTAACTCTTCCGGTGGCTAAGTATAATGGAGCTTTTGTTCCTCCAACTATCTCCGGAGGTGGGTTTGAGTTCCAAGAGTTGGAGTATATTACTGAAAGAAATGGATATAGAACTCCCAGCTATCATCGTTTAGATTTAGGAGTGAACTTTCATAAAGAGGTCTCTTGGGGTAAAAGAACATGGAGCTTAGGCTTTTATAATATATACAGCCGACAAAACCCCTTCTTTTTGTTCTTTGACCAAGAATATAATGAGAGTGAGCAAACTTCAGAAAATGTCTTGAAGCAAATTTCCTTATTCCCTATAATTCCATCAATATCATACGCTGTAAAATTTTAATCAAATGGTACATTCACTTCAGTATTTATTTTGTTTTATTTTTTTGATTTTATGCTCTTCTTGCGAAAAAATCATTGATTTTGACGAAGAAGAATCTAAGCCTGTTTTAACAATAAGTGGTTTTGTGAGCGATGTAGATTTGTCTTATTTAGACATTGGTTCTAGTGTTTCTATATTATCCTCAGATAACCCCCAATTCATTTCTAATGCTACGGCTACACTTTTCAGAGATGGTGAGAATTTAGGTGACTTTGAGCTGACAAACGCTGAATTAGGAAAGTACACCTTTCCCTTTGTTTTAGACGAGGTTGGTGAGTATGAGGTTCAGATTTCTTCTGGCAATTTTAAAGAGATTTCCTCGATAACAAGTATACCTTCAAAGCTTCAGGGTGTTGAAGCAGAGGTTCTTGAGGTAAATTCTTCCGGAGGCTCTGAAGTAAGACTTAGATTTATAGATAATCCCTCTTCAGATGACTTTTATCACCTGTTTGTGGGCTTTTCATCCGATGGGGGAAGTAATTTCCTTAGTACGTGGTTTGGTTCTAACTCTGAGTACTTAATAAGCGAAGAATTTGGTTTTTCGTTTGAGGAAGATTTAAATTATTTTTATGACCGAGCTATATTTAGTGACCAGCTATTTCCGAATAATGAAGTTGTAATTGATTTTGAGATATCTATCCCTGAAGGAGAAACTGCCTATATTCAATTAGTTAAATCAAGTGAGGAGTATTATAGTTATTTTAAATCCATATATGCTTATCAGGGAAGTGGAGGGCCTTTTTCACAGCCAGTTCAATTGTTTGATAATGTAACAGACGGTCTAGGAGTGTTTGCAGGATACTCCTATGAGTTAATAGAAATTGAGCAATAAATCAAGATGAATATTTTAACTCATCTATTCTTTTGCTTAGAATATAAAAAGTAGTATTTTTGCAAACGCAAATTTTGTGATATGAAAGAAGGAATACACCCAGATAACTACAGATTAGTAGTTTTTAAAGATATGAGTAATGAGTACGCTTTCTTAGGAAAGAGCACTGCTAATACCAGTGAAACTGTTACTTGGGAAGACGGAAATGAATACCCAGTTATAAAATTAGACATCAGTTATAAGAGTCACCCATTCTTTACTGGTAAAATGCAGTTCGTGGATACTGCAGGTCGAATTGACAAGTTCAAGAGCAAGTATGGTAAATGGGATAAGAAGAAGAAGGACGCTCCTTCAGAAGATGCTCCTGTAGATGAGGCTCCTAAAGCCGATGATGCTGCTGCTGAATAAATTAATTCAAGCTTGATAAAAAATTAAAGCCCTTTAACTTAACGTTAAAGGGCTTTTTATTTCAGCTATTCTTTAATTAAATGCTCTGTTTTTAGAGGTCTAAATTTATTTTCACTGTTTCTGTCACACTGAGACCGAATCCTTCTATTCCAGCTATTTTTCTGATCGGGTTGTTAGTCAGTAATCTCATTTTAGAGATATTTAGGTGTCTTAATATTTGTGCACCTATTCCGAAATCCTTTGAGTTAAGTTTTTTGATAGATCCGTTTTCAGAATTTGCTTTATCTCCGAGGGCTCTTAATTCATCTACTATTCCATTTCCTTTTCTTAGAGTGTTGATGTATACTACGACACCCTTTCCTTCTTTTTCTATTGCTTTCATAGCGCAGTGCAGCTGATGGCCCTTTCCGTATACATCGCTGCCAAAAATATCTCCAACCATACTCCCTGAGTGAACCCTAACCAGTATTTCTTCTCCTTCTTTCCATTCACCTTTTACTAAGGCTAGATGTTCAGTGTTACTTGTAGTTTGCCTAAAAGCATGTAGCTTAAATTCACCATACATTGTAGGCAAGTTGACAGTTAACTCCTCTTCTATTAGACTTTCATTTTCGAGTCTGTAAGCGATTAAGTCTTCAATAGAAACAACCTTTAAATTAAATCGGTCTGCGATTTTAAATAAATCAGGAAGACGGGCCATGCTTCCATCTTCGTTGCAGATTTCTACAATAACTCCTGCAGGCTCAAACCCTGCTAATCTGGCGAAATCTATAGCGGCTTCTGTATGACCGGCTCTTCGTAATACACCTCCTGACTTTGCTCTAAGCGGGAATATATGGCCTGGCTTACCTAAAGTTTTAGGGTCTACCTGAGGGTCTACAAGCGCCATGATTGTCTTGTGCCTGTCAGTTGCAGAAATACCCGTTGTAGTCTCAGGTGAAACGAGGTCGACAGAAACTGTAAAAGGAGTTTCGAAGGCTGCGTTAGTATCATTTACCATTAATCCTAATCCTAACTCGTCACATCTTGACTCTATTAGAGGAGCACAGATTAACCCTCTTCCATGAGTGGCCATGAAATTAACTATTTCAGGAGTGGTTTTTTCAGCCGCTATAAGAAAATCGCCTTCATTTTCTCTGTCCTCATCATCTACTACTATGATAACTTTTCCTGCTTTGATGTCCTCTATGGCATCACTAATTGAATCTAACTTTCTAGACATGTAAAAAATTTGAGGCGAAGATAATGTCTTTGAGTTCTTTTGTATGCATAAAAAGTCACATTCCGCTGAGGTAAAGTCCTATTTTTGCTTCGAAAATTATTCAAAGAGCAATACCTAATGATTTTACCTATCATAGCATACGGAGATCCAGTTTTAAAAAAGAAGGCTGACGAGATAGAAAAGGATTACCCAAACCTTCAGAAGCTAATAAAAGACATGTTTAAAACCATGTACAAAGCAAATGGTGTCGGTTTGGCTGCTCCTCAAATAGGGAAGAGTATCAGGCTTTTTATAGTGGATGCTTCTCCATTCGCAGAGGGTGAGAACGGAGACGCTTCATGTGATGGATTTATCCGTGTTTTTATAAACCCAGTGATTTACGAAGAAACTGGAAAAGAATGGGGAATGGAAGAAGGGTGTTTAAGTATTCCGAATATTCGTGAAGAGGTTTATAGAAAGCCAAATGTTAAAATTGAATATTTTGATGAAAACTGGGAGCTCTATGAGGAAGAGTTAACGGGTTTTCCAGCTAGGGTAGTTCAGCATGAATATGATCATATAGAAGGTACGCTATTTACTGATAAAATTAGCAGCCAGCGAAAAACCTTATTGCAAAGCAAACTAAAGGACATTTCCAAAGGAGAGGTACAAGCAAATTATAAAATGAAATTCCCTAAACTAAATAGAAGAAAATAAAGATGAGAGTTGCTATATATCTTACAGTCCTAGTTGTTTTTATGAGCAGCTGTGGTAATGAGTCCAAAAAAAATCATGGAAAAAGAGCTGATGTAAACCAAAAAGAAGATTTGGTGCGCTCAATAGATAGTTTAGAGTCGATACATGCAGTCAAAGGGGCCAAAGATCCCTATACTGTATCTAAGTTAATTAGTGCGTATTCCGAGTATCGAAATAAGTTTAGAAAAGATGAAGAAGCGGGCGATTATTTTCTTAAAGCTGGAGATTTAGCGATGTCAGTAGGAGATTGGGATAAGGCCGTAGAAGTATTTGATAATTTTTATAATGATTACACGGAACATCCGTATAGTGATGATGCTCTATTCCAGTTGGGTTTTGTTTTCGATTTTCAATTAAACGATAAAAGCAAAGCCAAGCAGGTCTATGAGCATTACTTTGAGCATTATGGAGACAGCATTCACATTGACGAAGTTAGAGCTAGATTGAAAGATTTAAATTTAACAGAAGAAGAGTTAATAGAAAAATTCAGAAAGCAAAACAACCTTGATTAAGTTTATAACTAATTAAATAATAACAAGTTTAAAAAAGGAAGGGTTTAGCTTTGCAACGCAATCTAAAAAATACAACTAAAGATGAGTAAACTATTTAAACCAGGAGTATTGTTTGGCCAAGAGGCCATGGACTTATTAAAACATGCCAACGATAATAATTATGCGCTTCCTGCGGTAAACGTTATAGGGACTAATTCCGCCAATGCAGTCTTAGAAACAGCTAGAGAGCTAAATTCTCCGGTTATTGTTCAATATTCCAATGGAGGTGCATCCTTTTTCGCAGGTAAAGGATTATCTAATGAAGCGCAAGGCTCAGCAATCCTTGGTGGTCTTTCTGGGGCTTATCATATTCATCACATGGCAAAAGCTTATGATGTTCCTGTAATCCTACATACGGATCACTGTTCTAAGAAAATTTTACCTTGGGTAGACGGTTTGTTAGAGCATGGTAAAAAATTCCATTCTCAAAACAAGAGACCGCTATACACAAGTCATATGTTAGATTTGAGTGAGGAGACGCTAGAGGAAAATATAGAAACTTGTGTGAAATATCTTAAAGTGATGGCGCCTTTAGATATGATTTTAGAAATCGAATTAGGCGTAACAGGAGGAGAAGAAGATGGTGTAGATAATACTGATGTGGATAGCTCAAAATTATACACACAACCAGAGGAAGTGGCCTATGCATACGAGGAGTTAAGTAAAGTGAGTCCAAACTTCACCATAGCGGCTGCTTTTGGTAATGTGCACGGTGTGTATAAGCCAGGTAATGTAGAATTGACTCCAGTAATTCTGAAAAATTCTCAATCGTATGTTCAGGAGAAATTTAATACGGCTGAAAACCCTATAAACTTTGTGTTCCATGGAGGAAGTGGTTCTCCTCAAGCTCAAATAAGAGAAGCTATAGAGTATGGGGCTGTAAAAATGAATATAGATACAGATATGCAATGGGCTTATTTATTAGGGGTTAGAGATTACATGGATGAAAAAGGGGATTATTTAAAAACTCAGATAGGAAATCCAGAAGGAGCTGAAAAGCCAAATAAAAAATATTACGACCCAAGAGTCTGGCTGAGAAAAGGTGAAGATGCCTTCGTGACTAGATTAAAACAAGCGTTTGAAGATTTAAACTGCATTAACAGAAACGCCTAATTAGAAAAATATGTTGAAGGAGTTCAGTTTAATAGACTTAGCCAGTTGGAAAGCGCTAGTTACTCATTTCGAAGAGGTGAAAGATCTTCAAATGAGTTCAATGTTTAAAGAGGATGATAAGAGATTTCAAAAATTCTCTATAGACCATAAAGATTTTCTGTTCGATTTCTCAAAAAATCTCATAACAGATAAAACTTTTGATTTATTATGTGATTTAGCGAGAGAAACGGGCGTTGTTGAGGCTATACAAGCCATGTTTAATGGTGAGAAAATTAATGTCACCGAAAACAGAGCTGTTCTTCATACAGCACTTAGAGATTTTTCTGAAAAAGATACCAAAGTAGACGGTGAGTCCATAAAGCCCTGGATAAAAACAGAGCTAATGAAGATGAAGAGTTTTTCTGAGTCTGTTATTACGGGAAAATTCAAAGGATTTACGGGAAAAAAAATAGAAAGGATAGTAAATATTGGAATAGGAGGTAGCGATTTAGGACCTGTTATGGTCAGTGAAGCGTTAAAAGCTTATCAATGCGGCCCAGATATATCTTATGTATCTAATGTAGATGGGTCGCATTTAGATGAGGTCCTGAAGAGGTGTGATGCTGAAACTACTTTGTTCATAGTGGTTTCTAAGACTTTTACTACTCAGGAAACGATGACCAATGCTTCTAGTGCTAAATCCTGGCTGCTAGAAAAATTAGGTAGTGAAAAGGCTATTTCGAATCATTTTGTAGCGGTTAGTACCAATACTGAAGGCGTAAAGAAGTTTGGCGTAAATCCAGAAAACCAATTTCTGTTTTGGGATTGGGTAGGAGGAAGGTACTCCTTGTGGAGTACAGTGGGATTGAGTGTCTCTCTTCATTTAGGGTATGAGAATTTTGAGAAACTTCTAAAGGGAGCTCATGAAATGGATGAACACTTCAGAACTTCTGAGTTATCTAAGAATATCCCGGTTATTATGGCACTTTTAGGTGTGTGGTACAATAATTTTTTTGAAGCCGACTCTCACGCTGTATTGCCATATAATCAATATTTACATAGGTTTCCAGCCTATCTTCAGCAGAGTGACATGGAAAGTAGTGGAAAGTCAGTAGATAGAAATGGAAAGTCAATAACGTATCAAACTGGTCCCATAATTTGGGGAGAGCCAGGTACTAATGGCCAGCACGCATTTTATCAGCTAATTCATCAAGGAACGAAATTGATTCCATGTGATTTTATAGGTGTAGTTGAGCCGAAAAACAAGATGTCTGATCATCAAGATAAATTGTTTAGTAATTTTATAGCTCAATCAAAAGCCTTAATGAAAGGAAGAACGCTATCAGAGGTAGAGCAATTGAATCCTTCGGAAAACTCCGTCTTTAAAGTTTTTGAAGGCAACAGACCTTCTAATTCTATTGTTTTAGATAAGCTGAACCCATTCAGTTTAGGTAAATTAATTGCTACTTATGAGCATAAAATATTTGTACAGGGAATTGTTTGGAATGTGTTTAGCTTTGATCAATGGGGCGTGGAATTGGGTAAGGTTTTAGCGGGTGACATTCTTGGTGAAATCAATTCTAATTTAAGTTCTGGTAATCATGATTCTAGCACAAACGCCCTCATTGAGAGGTATAAAATGAGGTCCTTTGAGTAAGGTGGGTGTTTTGATTTGACTTACGTTTAATGTATATTTGGTACATATACCTAATTACCTTAACCAAAATTCAGTTAAAATGAATCTTAAATTCTCACTAGCTACGCTAGTAATGATGCTATTGTTAGCATTTCAATCCAATGCCAATTTCACTGGTCTTTCTTCAGAAGTTCAAGCCGTAAACGGAATCCCGGGATACACAACTTATAGAATCTATGCGGATTTTGATGATGTTGGAGACCAGTTAGTCCAAGTTTTCGGCCTAGATATCGATCCTTTGTTTATTACGAGTACTGGTGACATCTATCAGAATGCTGCAGGAGGAGGATTGTCTTCGAATATTAGTCCAGGATTATTTCCATTTGTTCCCGATTTGATATACGATTCATGGTTAACGATAGGTGGGACAGACGTCACAACTTCAGGTTTGATTGCTTTAGGGCTCGATTTAGCTTCTTTCGAAGCAGGAGGAGACCTAGTTATAGATGATTTTGTAGGAGGCGCTTGGTTTATTCTGCCTGGTTCTGTTCCAGAGGCGTATGCGACTAAAGGTAGAGTCCTTTTAGCTCAAATTACTACGAATGGAGATTTAGACATTCAGCTAAATGTGCAATGGAGAGATGCTCTCAATAATGATAATATAAGCTTGACTCAAACTTTAAGTCAGCCATTTTTATTGCCAGGCTGTATGGATCCTAACGCAGACAATTATGATGCTAACGCTACAACCGATGATGGCTCTTGTACTTATCCAGCTCCTTCATATAACGGTTTGTCTTTTGAATTAGTAGCTAATGACGCTGTAGTTGGTTTTGACACCTATAGAGTGTATGCCAACTTTACAAATCCTTTTGATCAATTAGTTAGTGTCTATGGACAAGATATAAATCCTCTTTCAATTTCTACAACTGGAACTTTTTATCAAAATCCAGGAGGAGGACCTACTAGCTCAGATATTAATCCAGCACTTTACGGGCTTGTTACAGGGTTGGAATATGATTCGTGGGTGACTATCGGAACCGAAAGTCAGCCTAATTCTTTAAATGTGCTTGGTGTAGACTTTTCGTCTTACGAAGCGGGAGGAGACCTAGTTATAAATGATTTTGTAGGAGGTGCTTGGTTTGTAATACCAGACTCTGAGCCTGCCGCCTTCCCTGATGGGAGTGGAAGAGTCTTGTTAGGACAGTTTACTACCGATGGAATTACTACTTTCTCAGCTGCACTTCAATACAGAGCTCAAGACGGAGATAGTTATATAGAGTCCGAATCTATTTCGTTCCCTGATGTGGTATTCGGATGTACCGATGCTACCGCTTGTAATTATGATGCGATAGCTACAGATGATGACGGTTCATGCATCCTTCCAGATGGATGTACTGATGCTTCAGCATGTAACTATGATGTAACGGCACAGTGTGAAGATGGATCATGTATCCTTCCAGACGGATGTATTGATGCTTCAGCGTGTAACTTTGCACCGTTAGCTTTATGTGATGATGGCTCATGTATTCTTCCAGATGGATGTACTGATGCTTCAGCATGTAACTATGATGCAACAGCACAGTGTGATAATGGATTGTGTGTTCTTCCAGATGGATGTACCGATGCTTCAGCGTGTAACTACGATGTAACAGCACAGTGTGATAATGGATCGTGTATCCTTCCAGACGGATGTACTGATGCTTCAGCATGTAACTACGATGCAACAGCACAGTGTAATAATGGATCGTGTATCCTTCCAGACGGATGTACTGATGCTTCAGCATGTAACTATGATGCAACGGCACAGTGTGAAGATGGATCATGTGTTCTTCCAGACGGATGTACTGATGGTTCAGCATGTAACTTTGCACCGTTAGCTTTATGTGATGATGGTTCATGTATTCTTCCAGATGGATGTACCGATGCTTCAGCATGTAACTATGATGCAACAGCGCAGTGTGATAATGGGTCATGTATCCTTCCAGATGGATGTACTGATGCCTTAGCATGTAACTATGATGCAACAGCACAGTGTGATAATGGTTCATGTACGACTTTTGATGAGTGTGGTGTGTGCGGAGGAACTGGAACGTTGGGTTGTATTGATCCAGCAGCAGACAACTACGATATAGAAGCGGACTGTGATGATGGTTCTTGTGTTACGGCAGGTTGTACTTACGGTTTTGCCTTAAATTACAATCCATTAGCTACTGATGATGATGGAAGTTGTCAAGAGAGAATTTACGGATGTACTGTTCTTGCTGCATTGAATTATAGCGCTTCTGCCAATACAGATGATGGTTCTTGTGTATTTGAATTGTTAGGTTGTACAGACTGTTCAGCAGAAAATTATAATTCAGCAGCTACAACTGATGATGGTTCCTGTATTGCGCCTCCAAATACATGTCCTGGAGATTTCTCTGGTGACGGTAATGTTAATGTAAGTGACTTAGGAGGGTTTCTTGGAGCTTTCGGTTCTGTATGTGAGTAGAATAAAAAAAATGAAATAATAAAAAGTGCTTCTTCGGAAGCACTTTTTTTTTGAACAAAATTTAGGTTAGTGTATATGGGACACTTACTTTTTTTATATTGCTGTGAAAAGCTAAACCTTATGAAAACCTCAGGAATCAATCAATCTATAAAGCCTAAATTATCTTTTTGGCAAATTTGGAATATGAGTTTTGGTTTTCTTGGAATCCAATTTGGATTTGCGTTGCAAGGAGGTTTTATGTCTAATATCTTCCAAAACCTCGGGGCTTCCAAAGAAGAAATTCCGATGCTTTGGATAGCAGCTCCGCTTACAGGGTTATTAGTGCAGCCAATTGTTGGGTATTTTAGTGATAGGACCTGGTCTCTTAAGCTTGGGAGAAGAAGGCCTTACATTCTTTTAGGAGCCATTCTTAGTTCCTTAGCACTTTTCTTTGTTCCTTATTCTCCTTTCTTATGGGTAGCTGCAGGGTTTCTGTGGATTTTAGACGCGTCTATAAATATTTCGATGGAGCCGTTTAGAGCTCTGGTAGCAGACAAGCTTCCTGAATCGCAGCGTTCTTTTGGTTTTGTAATTCAAGCGTTAATAATTGGTATAGGTACATGGGTCGCAAGCAATATGCCTTGGGCTTTGTCTAAGCTAGGACTTAGCGACTCAGCTGCATTGGGTGAAGTGCCGGACTCTGTCAAGTGGGCTTTTGCTATTGGTGCTTTGGTTTTCATATTAAGTATACTTTTTACGGTATTTACTTCTTCGGAGTATCCTCCAGAGGATATAGAGAAATTCGAAAGAGAAAAAAGAGAAAAAAGCAGTTTTATCTCCGACATACTTTCCAATATAGGGTCAATGCCGTCCACGATGAAAAGATTGGGCTTAATTCAATTTTTTAGTTGGTTTGCTTTTTTCACTATGTGGAGTCTCTCTAATCCGGCTTTAACAGAACATGTTTTTAAAACACCAAAGCCTACTTTAGAAATGTGGGAGTCTAATAAAGGTCAAATAAATGCAGATTTAATTTTAAAAGAGTACATTAATCTTGCTGTTAAAGACAGCACCTTTTTAAATAACTCTATTGCAGATACCCTTTTGATAGAAAGTTTGAGCTCTCCTGTCTTCTTTTCTAAATTGAGAGGTTCTAGTGAAGCTGAGAAAATAACCTTTTTAAATAACGCTAAATCAAGTTTTCGAGCAGATAAAATGTGGTTTTGGGTTAAGCAGAATAGCTTTCAAAAATCGTCAAATAAGGTAGGTAGCTATATGGGGGTGTACGGGTTAAGCTCTATGGTTTTCGCGCTACTCCTTGCTCTTTATACCAGTAAAAGAAGAATCAATAGAAAGTATATCCATTTGGTTTCATTAATACTTGGAGGAATAGGTTTTCTTTCCATGTATTTTATAACTGACCCTGCTCAGCTTGCCTTTTCGTTTGCTTTAATTGGAATTTCCTGGGGCAGCATATTATCGATGCCTTATGCCATGTTATCAAGTTCTGTGGATCCTAATAAAATGGGCGTGATTATGGGTATTTTTAATATGTTTATCGTGATTCCTCAGATAATAGCAGCTTTGGGCGGGATTAATTTTATTTCCTCATTATTAGGAAATGAGGCTATAAACCCCATGTTAGTGGCAGGAGGTAGTCTAATAATAGGCGGATTGTGTAATTTATTTATTACTAATAAGCAAGCTATTTCTTATCAGGAATCCTAGTCTAAAAGCCCTTGGTGGTAAGAATAAACAGACTAAGTGTAAAAAAAACACACTATCTTAGTGTACTTAATACACATTTTATTTAACTTTACACGTGGCTAATTATGAGGTTTATCCTACCACCCTGACTATCATACTATTTACCGCTAAACAGATATTATTAACCAAAATTTATTAACCAAACAATTTCAATATGAAAAACTTAAGAATAACACTAATGTTTCTTATGACATTAGCGTTAGGGGTTTGTTCAGCACAGACTTACAACGCTACCTTCAGCGTAGATATGCAAGATTATACAGGTCCTGCCTACACTACCATGACGGTGAACGGAGGTTTTGCCGGTTGGTGTGGTGACTGTTATCCTATGACAAACACTACTGCTGATATTTGGGAAACTACAATAGCAATGCCTGCTGGCGTCCAAGAATGGAAGTATGCTTTCGATAATTGGTCAGGAGAGGAGAATCTTCTTGCAGCAGGTGCTTGTGTAAACACTGATGGAGTGAGTTACGCAAATAGAATAATGGATTTCACTGCGGATGTAGTACTTCCTACGGTTTGCTGGAATTCTTGTGCGGACTGCGGAGCTGTTTCAGCTTCTGGTTGTATGGATGCTGATGCTCAGAATTATGATATGGCCGCTACTGTTGATGATGGCAGTTGTGCTTACTTACTTACAGTAACTGTAGATATGTCTCAAGTAACAGATCCTTTTACGACTCCTGCAATAAACGGAACATACAACGGGTGGTGTGGAGCATGTAATCCATTAACGGATAACGGTGATGGAACTTGGACTGGAACATTTACAGTTCCAAATGGTCAAGTTGATTATAAATTTACGGCAGACGGATGGACTATCCAAGAAAGTTTAACTGGATTGACTGGTTGTGTTGTTGATTTCGGAGGAAACTGGAACCGTGTTGTTGATGTAACTGGTGATACAGTAGTAGGAGAGGTTTGCTGGAATAGTTGTAGTGCTTGTACTTCTGATATTTCAGGATGTATGGATTTAGCTGCATCTAATTACAATGCTGCTGCTACTATTGATGATGGAAATTGCACTTATTTATTAACGCTTTCTGTAGATCTTTCTCAACTAGGAGCAATAGGTCCTGTTAATAGTGTTTTCGGTAGTTTTAACGGATGGACTCCTGGAGCTACTGTGTTAACTGATATGGGAGGTGGAGTCTTTTCTGTTGCTTTAGACTTACCTAATGGAGATTATGAATACAAATTCCATAATGATGGTGCAGGCGCTATAGGAGAAGAGATTTTCTTAGGTGGAGAAGCTTGCACAATGACTACAGGCCCATATACAAATAGGCTTGTTACCGTATCGGGAGATACTACGGTTGATGCAGTTTGTTGGGAAAGTTGTGACGCATGTGCAGCGCCTGCTGCTGATGTTAGAATAACAGCAATAGATAATACGACTGGTGATGTGACTTTAACCAATTTAGGGAGTGCAGCTGAGGATATTTCAGCATGGAGGTTTTGTAATTGGCCAGCGTATAGTACAATCTCTAGTTTAGGAGCTTCAGCATCATTAGCTGCTGGTGCGTCTGAAGTTATCAACTGGGCTGACGTTGTTGATGCTGATGGAGAATTAGGTTTGTATATTGATGCTGCTTGGACAAATAGTGCCAGTATTGTAGATTATGTTGAGTGGGCTTCTACTGGACATCAAAGATCTTCTGTGGCAGTTGGTGCAGGAGTTTGGAATGTCGGAGATTTCGTAGACGGACCAGCCCCTTACACATTTAATGGTGCTTCAGGAGATTATGGGAGTGCGTTTTGGGATGTGAACAACCCAACGTATGATGTTACTTTAGTACTTGACTTGAGTAATGAGACTCCAAATGCATTGGGTGTTTACATAGCAGGAAGCTTTCAAGGATGGAATCCTGGTGCTACTTTAATGACAAATAATGGAGACGGAACATGGTCTTACACTGTAAACGCAGAAGAAGGGTCTGAAATAGCTTATATATTTTTAAATGGAAATGATTGGTTATACCAAGAAACTGTTCCTGCTGAATGTGGATTAGACAATGGATCAGGTGGATTCAATAGATTCCATACTATAGGAGCAGCAGACGAAACGCTAGATGCCGTATGTTTCAGTTCTTGTGTTGCTTGTGTTCCTCTTGAGGAATGTAATGATGTGAATGCTGTTAATTATAATGCCATGGCTGCAACAGACGCTGCATGTTTGTATAATACAACGTTTACTATTGATATGAATGATTACGTTCCTGCATTTACAATTCTAAATGTTTCTGGTGAATGGAATGGTTTCTGCGGTGATTGTAACGTTTTAAGTGATGATGACATGGATGGTGTTTGGTCTGGTACTTTTGCTATTCCTGATGGTGCTTATACGTACAAGTTTCAAGTAGATTCTTGGACTGATCAAGAAGCTCTTGTAGCTGGAGCAGGTACTCCATGCTTTTATATGTTGGGAGGGTTTACTAATAGAATTCTTAATGTTGAAGCTATAGCTTCAAATGATATCCCTGAGCATTGTTGGAATAGTTGTTATGCTTGTCCTGCTGGAGGAGTCGTTGGTTGTACGGATGCAGCCGCTAATAATTATGACGCTTTAGCTACAGAGGAAAATGGAACTTGTTTATATGATGTAACTTTTCAGCTAGATATGAGTCAAGTTGCCGATGCATTTACTATAGCTGAGGTTAACGGTTCGTTTAACGGATGGTGTGGTGGATGTAATCCATTAACTGATAACGGAGACGGAACATGGGCTGTGACAATAGAATTACAAGCAGGGTCATATGAATATAAGTATGCCGCTGATGCATGGAACATTCAAGAAGACCTTTCTGGAAATACTCCAGGTCTTGGAAGTTGTGTCGTTGAAAACTCTGGATTCTTTAATAGATCATTACTTGTGGGTGGTGATGTAACTGAAGACTTAGTTTGTTGGAATTTATGTTCAGTTTGTCCACCAGCTATACCAGGCTGTATGGATGCTAATGCTCAGAATTATAATGCTGCAGCTCAAACTGACGATGGGTCATGTAGTTATTTGTTAACTGTAACAGTTAACATGTCTCAAGTAACTGATGGCTTTACAATTCCTGAAATAAACGGAACATACAACGGATGGTGTGGTGGATGTAACCAATTATCTGATAATGGTGATGGAACTTGGACTGGAACATTTACAGTGCCTAATGGTCAAGTTGACTATAAGTTTGCTGCTGACGCATGGAATATCCAAGAAGATTTAACTGGATTAACAGGTTGTGTTGTTGATTTCGGAGGAAACTGGAACCGTGTTGTTGATGTAACTGGTGATACAGTAGTAGATGTGGTTTGTTGGAACAGTTGTGATGACTGTGTTGCTAGCGGATGTACAGATCCATTATTCGTTGAATTCGATCCGTATGCTACAGTTGATGATGGTTCATGTTCTGTATTAGCTGTGGAAGGATGTGCATATACTGATGCAGATAATTATGACGTTTCTGCGAATACAGATGATGGTTCTTGTCTATTTACTTTAGGATCAACTTGTCCTGGTGATTTCACAGGTGATGGTTTTGTGAATGTAAGTGATTTAGGAGGGTTCCTTGGAGCATTTGGTACAGCATGTGATTAAAATATAACTATATACAACTAAGAAGAGCTTGGTGAGGTTCGCCTCATCGAGCTCTTTTTATATAAAATGAAACATTTACTTCTATCCATATTGATACTGTTTTCATTTACGAGTCTAAGCCAAAATTGGCAGGTGATTTGGGAAGATGAATTCAATGGCAGCTCCTTAGATCTTACTAAATGGAGTCATGACCTAGGTACTGGAAGTGCTCAAGGATTATGGGGATGGGGGAATGGTGAGTTACAATATTATCAGCCAGATAATACAACAGTCGGAAGTGGTTTTTTAACGATTGAGGCAAGACAAGAACCTCAAGGAATTTCAGATTTTTATAGTGGTAATGTTCCTTACTACTATTCATCATCTAAGATATTGACAAGGGACAAGTTCGAATTCAAGTACGGAAAAGTAGAAGCAAGAATAAAGACCATAGATGGTCAAGGATATTGGCCAGCATTTTGGATGCTGGAGGGAGGTTGTTGGCCCGAAACTGGTGAGATAGATATCATGGAGCAATGGGGAAGTGATGGAGCTTCTAATACCACCACTGGAGCAGCACACTTAGGGGATTGTGGAAGCCCAAGTACATATGTCTCATGGAATGAGACAATCTCATCTGGTTCTTATGCAGATGATTTCCATACTTATTCTGTTATTTGGTATGAAGATTATATAGGATGGTATGTAGATGATGTTTTGATAAATTCAGTAACACCTGCCTCTTACCCTTCAAATTTAAATTGGCCTTTTAATGATAATGACTGGTTTATGATTCTAAATCTAGCTATTGCTAATGCAGGGCCAAATGGAAACACTGAATTCCCTAGTTCTATACAAGTAGATTACGTAAGGGTTTCTCAAACTATTGATGTTATAGGGTGCACTGATAGTGTGGCCTCAAATTATAACTCAAATGCTACTATTGATAATAATTCATGTCTTTACTCTTTAGATTTTAGTGTAAATATGAATTGTACAGCCGAAAGCTATTCTACTGTTTATGTTACAGGTCCTTTCACTAATTGGTGTGGGGATTGTTACCCTCTTTCAGATCAAGATGGGGATAATATATGGACAGGTACATATGAATTTTCTGCTGGAAATGTAGAATACAAGTATGAATATGATAATTGGACGAGTCAAGAAGACTTGATAGATGACATGATCTCAGGAGCTGAATGTGCCCCTGTTACTGATTTCGCTAATTATGCGAACAGACTAGTTTCACTTCCACTGATTTCAGCGGTAAATGACTCTTATGGATCATGTGAATCATGTGAATCTGATATTTTAGGCTGCACAAACCCTTCAGCTGGTAACTATAATCCAAATGCTACTATTGATGACGGAAGCTGCATTATTTACGGATGTTTAGATTCTCAAGCGAACAACTACAACCCCGATGCTAATACTCAAATAAGTCCATGTGTATACCTAGTCACTTTTAGTGTGGATATGGAAATGGTAGGCTTTTCGTTTTCAAACCCTGAAGTAAATGGAAACTGGAATGGATGGTGCGGAGGTTGTCATCCTATGACAGATCCAAATATGGACAATGTCTGGGAAACTTCTATTTTACTTGCAGAGGGTAATTACGAATTTAAATTTGCTGCAGACTCATGGTCTGAGCAGGAATACTTTGATGGTGGGGAGTTATGTACGCTCACTACTAATGAATTTACGAATAGGACACTGCAGGTTCCAGCTGTGACTTCTTACCCTGTTTCATGCTGGGCTTCCTGTGAAGCGTGCCTTAATTCAGGATGTACTGATCCTCTGTTTATTGAATATGACCAAACTGCTAGTATTGATGATGGTTCATGTCTTAATATGAGAATTGAAGGTTGCACTTATGCAGATGCTATAAATTATAATAGCCTAGCCAATTTTGATGATTTGAGTTGTGATTTCCCTGTTTCAGATGAAGCTTGTTTTGGTGACTTTAACTTAGATGGTACCGTTACGGTAAGTGATTTGGGAGGTTTCTTAGGTGCCTTCGGTAATATATGCGAATAATTAAATAATTTATATAAATGAAAAAACTATACACTTTTTGCTTTTTAGGTTTAATGCTATCTCTTGGTAGTTTAAACGCACAAGATGTCAATATCACTTTTAACGTGAATATGGCTAATGAAACCGTAGCCGAATCTGGCGTTTATCTCGCAGGTGGAGGTCCAGACTGTTTTGGTAATCCAGGAGAAAATGCTATGAATGACGATGATATGGATGGTGTTTGGACTATAACAGTTACTAAGCCTGTGGGATTTACATGTCCATACACTTTTACAAATGGAAATTGTCCAGATTATACGTGTAAAGAAAACATAGTAGGTCAGGACTGTGCAACTGGAGATTTCAGTGATAGACTCTTAGACCCAGTAACTGAAGATACAATAATTAGCACATGTTTTTCTCAATGCTCTACAGATGGGACATGCACAGCTCCAACAGATGCTGTAAACGTTACATTTAAAGTAGATGTAAATGAGCAGGGTGTTACCGAGACAGATGCTGTCTATATCACAGGAGGTGAAATAGACGGATGGTGTGGAAGCTGCACTGAAATGACCGATGAAGACAGTGATGGAGTTTATGAAATTACCTTAGAGTTAGAAGCAGGTGCCGTGGAATATAAGTATACAATTAACGGCTGGGATAATGACGAGGTTTTTGATCCAATAGAGGATGGAGACTGTACATTGACTTCAGGTGAGTTTACGAATAGATTAGTTACTGTAGCTGGTGAAGATATAGTACTCGATGCAAATTGTTTTGAGGCTTGTGGTGCTTGTGGAGATGTCGTAGAGCCTATTTTGTTTGACGTAACATTCATGGTAGATATGTCTAACGTAACTGAAGAATTTACTATACCAGAGGTAAACGGAACTTTTAATAGTTTCTGTGGAAATTGTTCTCCTTTAACTGATGAAGGGAATGGAATATGGAGTACTACTATACCGTTAGCTTCAGGTTCATATGACTTTAAGTATTCTGCTGATGCTTGGAATATCCAAGAAGATTTAACAGATGTTACAGGATGTGATATTGCCGAAACTGATGGATTCTGGAATAGATTCATAGTAGTTGGAGAAGCTGCAGTGATATTAGAATCAGTATGCTGGGGAGAATGTTCAGCTTGTGAGGTTTCTGTCTATGAAATAGATGGCCTAAATGTATCTATTTACCCTAACCCTATTTCAGAGGGAGCTTTATTCATAGAGGGAATTCAAGTTAATAATGGAGTAGTTGTATATAACGCTTTAGGGGCAATTGTTAAAACTGTACCTAATGTAAGATCTACTAAGATCTCGATAGATATAAACGACCTTGGACAAGGAGTATATTTCCTTAAAGGGGTAAATGGAGCTGTATTAGGAAGCTTTATTAAGAAATAATAAGAATCATTTTTTGGTTTATAATTGCCAGTAATTAATATGTTAAATCATTCCCATCTAGTTTGACTAGGTGGGAATTTTTATACGAAATTTATTTAAATGAAAAAAACTAGTTTTCTTTTAGCTCTTTGTTACGGGATGTTTTTAGTAGCATGTACTTCATCTCCTGATGATAAAACAACAGATGAGAATAATGATTCTGCTATAGACCAGCGGGTAGAAAATATTTTATCTACATTAACTCTTGAGGATAAATGTGGTGAAATGACTCAACTTAATTTGGACATGGTTTGTGTTGGTGAACCTTATAATCTGGAAAAACCAAATAAATTAGACTCTGCTAAACTCAGAAAGGTTTTAGTTGATTTAAAAGTAGGTTCGATACTTAATCAAGGAGGTCAAGCGTATTCTAGAGAGAAATGGTTTGAATTAATAAATGAAATTCAACGCGTTGCAACGCAAGAAAAAAAATCTAAAATTCCAGTTCTATATGGTATAGATGCCATTCATGGAGTTAATTATACCACAGGAAATAGTCTTTTCCCTCAACAAATAGGTTTAGCAGCCACCTGGAACACAGAGCTAGCCTATGAAATGGGATGTATCTCAGCCTATGAAACTAGAGCTAGTAATATTCCATGGACCTTTTCTCCAGTGCTAGACTTAGCTAGAGATGCCAGATGGCCAAGGCACTGGGAGACTTTTGGAGAAGATCCTCTTTTGGCTTCAGATATGGGAGAGAATGTGATAAAGGGATATGAAGGAGATGATGTTTCTAGCCCTTACCATGTAGCTTCTTGTTTAAAGCATTTCTTAGGCTACAGTGTAACACTAACTGGAAAAGACAGAACTCAAGCATGGGTTCCTGAAAGACAAATGAGAGAATATTTTTTACCAACTTTTAAACGTGCGATTGATGCAGGTGCTAAAACATTGATGGTGAATAGTGGTGAAATGAACGGTATTCCTGTTCATGCTAACCATGAAATATTAACTACACTTTTAAGAGATGAGCTTGGGTTTGAAGGATTGGTAGTTACAGATTGGGAGGATATTAAATACCTTAGAGATAGACACAGAGTAGCTAAGGATTATAAAGAAGCTATCAAGCTAGCCATAGATGCAGGTATAGATATGAGTATGGTTCCTGTAGATTATGATTTCCCTGTGCTTCTTAAAGAGCTAGTAGAAGAAGGAGAAATAAAAGAGTCTAGGTTAGATGAGTCAGTAAGAAGGATTTTAAAATTGAAAATGCAACTTGGGTTATTCGAAAATCCGGTGATGAACTTCGATGATTACCCCGATTTCGGAAGTGAGAAACATGCTAATTCGGCATTAAACACCGCCAGAGAATCTATAACACTGCTTAAGAATAATAATCAGTCTTTACCTTTAGGGAAAGAGCGTATACTTCTAGTAGGACCATTAACGAATAATTTAAATGCGCTAATAGGAGGTTGGGGAAGAACATGGCAGGGAGTAGATACGTCATTTAATAATCCTTCGAAAAAAACAATATTCCAAGCTTTTTCTGGAAGTGATAAGCTGGAAGTGGTGCACCATGAGACATCAATAAATCCAGATTTCAAAGAAATTTATGAGGCGGTATTAAAGACCAAAGGAATTAAAACTGCGGTAATATGTATGGGCGAAATGCCTTACACAGAAACGGTAGGGGATATAGAGGATATGAATCTTCCGGAGGGACAATATGAATTAGTGAAGCAAATTTCTGAGGCAGTAGATAATTTAATTATCGTGTTAGTGGAGGGCAGACCTAGAATTATTTCTCAAATTGAACCCTTAGCCGATGCTATAGTACAAGCATATTTACCAGGTAATGAGGGAGCACAGGCAATTCTGGATATTATTACAGGTGAGGTAAACCCTTCTGGGAAATTACCATATACTTACCCGAGATATGCGAGTTCTCATAGCACTTACGATCATAAAACTACAGATTTAATAGACCCTAAATTTGGATTGAATGCATTCCAGCCTCAATATGAATTTGGTCATGGGTTGAGCTATACCGAGTTTTCATACAGTAATTTATCTATTTCTTCAGACTCTATTAGCTGTGGGGATAGCTTGACAGTTTTCGTAGATGTGAAAAACGTAGGAGGTTTGGCAGGAAAGGAAGTAATTCAGTTATATGTAAGAGATGAAGTGGCTTCTATTACTCCCGCTGTAAAAATGCTAAAGGGATATTCCAAGATAAATTTATCTGCTGGTGAAACTAGACTCGTTCAGTTTAATTTGACATGTCAAGATTTAGAGTTCGTGGGCATAGAGATGGAACGAATAACAGAGGAAGGTGACTTCACTCTGATGGTAGATACCTTGAAAATACCGTTCTATTTGAAATAGAATTAACTCTTGCTAAAGACAGTTTTAATGGTCTTTCTTTAATTAGAAAGACCATTTTTTTATGGTCAAACATCCAATTCAGGATTGGACTCTTCTCATTTGAAAATAAAGGTTACGTGCTTAAAATTGTTTTAGCTCTTTTATTTTAAGGGTTGTTTGTGTTTTAACATTCTTCTAAGTGCTCTTATATGGGTTTTCTTAGGGTGATTGTTAGAGTGCTATAAGACTGAGATACTCAAATTAAACTTAGGATTAGTGAGCTAGGGGCAGGAAGTTTTTTAGTGTATGGATCTTTCTAATAATAATTAAATAACCTCGAATTATTAGAGACAAAAAAAGCCTCGAAGTGAGGCTTTTAAAAATGTTCTATAAAGTTTTAAATCTATTGGAATACTCTAACGTAATCTACAGCCATAAACTCAGGGAAAGTAGTGTCTTCAGTCGGATTTCCGGGCCATTCACCTCCTACTGCTACATTGAGAATGAAGAAGAATGGTTGGTTAAACGGATAGTTTTGTCCATTCATATCAGAGGGACTAATGCTATAGTAAACTTCATCATCTAATAACCATTGAATGCTATCTTCTTCCCAAAGGATACTAAATACATGAAATTCATCAGCAAAAGTTTCAGGAAAAGGTATTGAAATTCCTTGGCCGGTGTATTGATGGTTACTGTTATTTGGACCCCAGTGAACTGTTCCATGAACCCTTCTAGGGTTACTCCCTACTAATTCCATAATATCTATTTCTCCGCATGCTGGCCAGCCTACTTCTGGAAAATTAGCACCTAACATCCATACAGCGGGCCATAGACCTGCATCAACCGGAAGCTTAGCTCTTATGTCTATTCTTCCATACTGATATTCTTGTAGATCTATAGATTTAAGTCTAGCAGAGGTATATTGACCGGGCGCATTTTCTAGGGCCGTAACCACTAATTTCTCATTAGAGATGTACGAGTTATCACTGTTAGCAGTATAATTCTGTAATTCCTGGTTTCCCCACCCATTGTTACCAATGTCATAGGTCCAATTGTTAGGGTTTATAGATTCACTGTTAAATTCATCTGACCACACTAGATTCATACCTGGGTATGAGTCAGCCGACATAAAGCCAGCGTCATTTATTTCTAAATCGCTATCATCATTTCTAATTGTACCAGTAGCTTCTTGTACATTGTCCTTCAAGTAAGAATTAATAGGATTAGACAGCACAACCTTGAATGTTTCGTCTCCTTCTAAAAATTCATCCACTACTATCTCCACTGTGATTGTTTTCACTGTTTGACCAGCAGTAAAGGTCAGTGTGCCATCAACAGGTATATAATCTAAATCTTCCTCAGCTGACAGAGCTACTGTTTCGTAGTCCACAGTAAGGCTTGTTGTTCCAGCTTTATCTAACTTCACTTTAAACTCCATGGTAGAAGTATTCTCACTTTCAAAGGCAGCTTTGTCACTTTCAAATTTAATCTCAGGAGCTATTTCGGGTTCATCTCCATCAGGATCACATGAAGTGAAAACAAATAAAAAAAGGATAGGAATTAATAAATGGTGATATCTAGTCATTTGTTTTTTATTGAGCTGTAAATATTAAGGTGAAAAATCCTTGCTCTGAACCATGTGCACAATCTCCCCCGATTTCATCAGCGTGAAGTACCATTCTGTCCTCCGTAATTTCAACAATGTCATATGCTGGTCCAGAATTCAATACCCCCATAAATATACAATTCGAAAGTATTATTTGATCTTCTCCTGAAGTACCTGCACCTGATACTAGTAAATAAGACATATCACTTGGCACTGTATATGGCAGAGCCGCAAAATCATTAAACGGGTCTACGGTTAATTCATTATTATCATAAGTAAAATCACCTTCTACAGAAAAGGAATAAATGTCGTCATATTGTTCTGGAACTAATCCTGCGGTAGGGGAGGAAAACCACTCACTAGAGTAAGGGTTAGGACCTACAGCTATTGCTCCAGCCTCCTGAGAGAGAACCCATGTTTTGCCGTCTGCGCAACCTGTTATTAGTTCAAGTGTGCCTTCACAAGGAAGCTCTACAGTTAGAGCGATATTAATATCATCTGAGGCTGTTCCCATTCCACCTGCGTTAGATACAGAGTAAGTTACTTCATAATCTCCTTGTTGAGGGTAGAAAATAGTGTCTCTTGTCTGTGTAGATGTTTGACCATTTCCAAAATTCCAGAAATGGATAAAGCTATCTTCAGAGTTACTCTGAAAAACCACTCTATTTTCATCACCTTCTAAATATTCCCAGCTAAAAGAGGCCGATGGAGCATCTGGAAGATCTATTCCCTCTTTCTCGTATGGCGCGCAAGAGAATGTTAAGCTTGTTATAAGTAGCCCTATGAATAGGGAAGGTGTAATTAAATTCTTCATGTTATTTTTTTATTAATATCCAGGGTTTTGAGTGACCTCTCCACCTGAAAGAGTAATTTCAGCTGCAGGAATAGGGAATATTTCATGAACACCGTCTATGAAATTAGACCCTTGTGCTCTTAACACATCTCCTGCTCTTCCTTGTCTCACTAAATCGAAGAATCTATGACCTTCCATAGCAAGTTCTACTCTTCTTTCATGATATATTCTATCGAGTAAAGCATCTCCCATAACTTGTCCATTTACATCTGGTAAAACTGAGTTATTTCCACCTCTAGCTCTTTCTCTTACTAAGTTAATCATGTTTCTAACAGTTAGGTTGTCTCCCGTGTGCCAAGCTGCTTCAGCGTATAATAACATTACATCTGCTAAACGAATTACCCTATCATTAGAAGGTCCGTTTGGAGCAGCATCTCCAAAGGGAGCGTCATCTGCATTGTTCGAGAAGTACTTTCTGTTATAATAATTATAAGAGAATCCAGTAGCCTCTAGGGTGAAAACTCCTCTGTCTCCCATAACGTCTCCTTCTCTGAAAATTGATAAATTTAATCTAGGGTCATTGTTTTCAAACTCTGATACTAGCCCTTCCTTAGGAATATTGAACCCGAAACCGTTAAAGTTACCTCTAGCCCTTTGAAAGATATTAGTGAAAGTCCCTTCCAATTGATTTCCCCAGTTTCCGCCAGATGCATTCATGTATTGAATCTCAAAAATAGATCCTGATCCATTTTCTCCAGCTAGAGTGAAAATATTACTAAAGTTAGGATCCAAGAAGTATTCATTGGATAGAACAACCTCACCAGCCATATCATAAGCTGAACCCCAGTTGTTTTGATAAGCATAGGACTTAGCTAATAATGATGTAGCAGCTCCCCAGGTAGCTCTTCCTAAATCTGAAACAGAAATACTACTTCTTTTAGGGAGATCATTGCGAGCCTCTATTAAATCTGTTTGAATTAAATTCCAAATTTCATTAGCAGATGCTCTCGGCTGCTGATATTCACTTGGAGAAAGTGCTTGAGTAATAAGAGGAACACCGCCAAACATAGTAACTAACGTATAATAATTGTATGCTCTGATGAATTTAGCTTCAGCTAAAAATCGGCTTTTATCGTCTTCATCCATCTCTATAGCCGGAATCTTGTCTAAGGCTATGTTGCAGTATGCTATTCCTTTGTAAGCTACTTGCCATTCGGCTAAAATGAGCTTGGAATTGGCCGTTCCGTTGAAGTTCTCAAATTGTAATAATTCTGGTTCGTCTCCATCACCTGAGCCACCTTTTTCGGAGTCGTCTGAACAAATATCTCCGAAATACCATCTGAAATGAGGGGATAGCTGCCCACTTCCCTGAATATTGGTTACTTCTTGTTGAAGAGGATTGTAGCAGGCTATAATAGCTGCTTCAGCATCATTTCCGTTTTGATAATAATTTACTTCTGTTGAACCTACTAATGGTTCTACTTCTAGAAAATCTTTTGAGCATGTAGAAAAAATCAAAAGACTTAAAAGTGCTAGTACTAGTGTTAATTTATTCATTTTCTTTTTAATTAAAATGTTACGTTTAATCCTCCCATAAACATTCTGGCAGCTGGATAAAATCCTCTGTCTATTCCTATTTCCAAGGTGCCTCTTGAACCAATCTCTGGATCCAATCCGCTGTAGTTAGTAAAGGTAAATAAGTTTGATGCAGATATATAAACTCTAATCTTTCTAAGTTTAATCTTTTGCATCACAGACTTAGGTAGAGTGTACCCTAACTGTAAGTTTTTTACTCTCATAAATGAACCATCTTCTACGAATCTGTCAGAGACTCTATTATTTTGATTTGGATCTGACACTGATATTCTAGGGTTCTCATTAGTACTTCCTTCACCAGTCCATCTTTCTAATGCAGAAATAGGAAGGTTGGTCGTATTTAGATCATATCTAAAGATGCCGTTATACAGGTCGTTTCCTTTAGTTCCTTGTAAGAATAAACTCATATCGAAGTTCTTATACTTAGCCTCGATATTAAATCCATAGGTGAAATCGGGATGAGGGTTACCTATCATGACTTTATCGCCACTGTCTAATTCTCCATCTCCATTTTGATCTACAAAGATTACATCACCTGCTTGAGCATTAGGTTGAGCTGCATTTGAAATAGCCGCTTCATCCGTTTGAAAAATTCCATCGGTTTCATAACCGTAGAAATATGCGATAGGCATTCCTATTTCAGTAAAAGAAACGAAATCTCCTGAGCCAAATACATTACCTGTAGAGATTGGCTGTCCACCTTCTCCTAAGTCAGTAACTTCATTTTTAATGAAAGATATATTTCCACCTACAGAATAAGTGAAATCATCTCTATCGTTATTTCTATAGTTTAAGTAAAGTTCTATTCCTGAGTTTCTAGCCGAAGCTACGTTGGTAGCAGATGGTTCTAAACCTACAACTCCTGGAATAGGAACAGAAGCCAACATGTCTTTAGTGTCTTTAATAAAGTAATCCAATACCATGTTAATCTTCCCGTTATAAAAATCAGCATCCACACCTACGTTGGTTTGCTGAACGGTCTCCCATCTTAAATCAGGGTTAGATGTGAAAACTGGTCCTGCTCCGTTTGTTTGCTGTTGGTTACCTCCAAGAGTGTAATTAAGGCCATTAATAACTAGTGCGGTATAGTCATAGTTGCCTATCCCGTCTGCGTTACCATTTTGACCCCAACTTGCCCTTACCTTTAGGAAGTCTATCTTATCGTTCGATTTAACAAATTCTTTACCGGTTAAGTTCCACGCTCCTGAAATTGAAGGAAAAATACCGTATCTATTATTTCTACCAAATCTAGAAGAACCATCTCTTCTAATTGTTCCTGCGAAAGAGAATTCTTCACCTACATCGTAAGTAGTTCTCATAAATGTAGAAAGGAAGGTAGATTCTCCTATTCCACCACCTGAACGTGGAGATTGCTCCGCAAAATTTAAAGAGTTATCTAGGTATGCTTGTTCTACACTATTAGTAGCCAAACTGTCTCTAGAACCAGATAGGTTTTCAAATTTATTGGCTAATGCCGAATAACCTGCTATAACTGTAAGTTTATCTCCTGTCTTGAAGTCTTTATTGTAAGTCGCTACATTTTCCCATTGCCAGTTACTAAACTTATTTTCGATTCTAACTAATGAATTAGTTTCTCTCCATTCATAAGATGGTCTGTTCGGGTCATTTGGAACGACACCTAAATCAAATTCAGGAAAGAAGATGTTCTGAGAGCCTAACGATAAATCAAAGGTGAATGTAGATCTGAAGGTTAGGTTTTCTAAAATGTCGTACTCTCCATAGGCACTAGCGACTATTCTATTTGTAGTGTAATTGTCGAATGTGTTTTCGATGGCACTTACTGGATTCGCTATATCAGAGTCTATAAAATTAGAGTAAGAGTAATTCCCGTTAGGTCTACTAACAGGAGTTACAGGGTCCATATTTAATGCTCTTAGAACTGGAGAAGTGAATTCGTTATTTTCAGTCAGCGCATTTCTAGTCAAATAAGTGTAATTGATGTTTTGACCTAGTCTGAATTTTTTCCCGCCTGATTGAGTAGTATTTACTCTGAAGGTGTATCTCTCGAACCTCCCTTTTTCTCCACCTACAATACCATCTTGTAAAAAGTAACTAGCTCCTAAAGCAGTAGAAGAGTTTTCTGTTCCTCTAGAAAAGCTAAAAGAATGACTAATCATAGGAGCTCTCTGGAAAATAGCATCTTGCCAATCAGTTCCTTCGCCTAAGAGAGAAGGGTTACTTAAAGCAGGGTCAGGGTTAAGTCCAGCAGAAGCTCTGCTTTCATTCATAATAATGGCGTATTGTTCTGCATTTAGTAAAGCTACTTTTTTCCAAGGCTCTTGCATCCCATAATACGTATCATATGTGATCTGAGCAGGCTGGTTGACAGCTCCTTTCTTAGTAGTTACTAAAACGACTCCGTTACCTCCTCTAGCTCCATAAATGGCAGCAGATGCAGCATCTTTAAGAATAGTCATAGATTCTATATCCGCAGGATTTAAGTAATCTATACCGAAACTTGGTATCCCATCTACTACGAATAATGGTTCTGAGTTATTAATAGAACCTGTACCTCTAATTCTTATGGATTGGGCACTTCCCGGTTGACCAGAGTTTTGAGTTACTTGAACACCAGCTGATCTTCCTTGTAAAGCTTGTTCTGTTCTTAAAATTGGAATAGAAGTAATTTCTTTTGAATCAAGGGTTGATACAGAACCAGAAATCTTACTTCTTTTTTGATTCCCGTACCCCATTACTATGGCCTGGTCTAAGTCCCTTACGTTGGGGTTCAGAGAGACATTAATAGAGTTTTTTACTCCAACAGTGAACTCTTGCTCCACATAACCTACGAATGAAAAAACCAAAACGGCTTGGGAGTTCTCTACGCTTATTTTGTACGCTCCATTAACATCTGTAATAGTGGTGTTAGCTGTGCCTTTTTCATAAATAGTAGCACTAGGTAAAGGAGAGTTATCATCTGAAGAGAGAACCGATCCAGTAACGTCCATTTTTTGAGAAAAGACGTGGGCTGAGGCAAAAGTCATCAGAACTAGTAAAAGATAAATCTGTTTCATTTAAAGGTTTTGGTCATTAAGGTTTGAAATTCAGTTTTTTAAAAGTGTAAATACGCACATAGTGTACTTATTACACTTTGTAAATATAGTTATATCTTTTAAGTTTTAAAGTGTTAGCGTTTTTTAAATCGTCACTTTGTATTCACAGTTAGATATTCTATACCTTCGCGGAAAAAAGACATCTGATGAAATTAGAATTACTTATTATATCGCTCCTAGTATGTATTGTTAGTTTAGGGCAGAATGAGTCTACTAATTTAGAGTCTTTTGAATTGTCTTTGTTGCCAGAGTGTTGGTCACTTATAGATGAGGATGAGGATGGGTATAATTGGGACGTCTCTTATCAAGTTCTTGATGAAAATGGAATTACTGTTTCGGGGAATACAGGTGTGGGTTATTTAACCAGTGCTTCTTTTGATAATTCTGAAGGGGTATTAAATCCTGATAATTATTTAGTGCTGCCGCAGTTAAATATTCAGCCAAATGAAGACTTGTCATTTTATATTGGAGCTTTAGACCCGTCCTATTTTCTAGAAAACTATTCTGTCCTGTTATCTTCTACAGGAAATAATCCTGAGGACTTTACAGACACTCTTTTAACTGAGGTTTTAGCTGCACATATTTTTCAATTCAGAGAGATTGATTTATCTGATTACGAGGGAATGGAGGTTTACATAGCTTTTAATCATCATAATTCTTCCAATCAATTTCAAATTAGACTTGATGATGTGTTATATCCTACCACTTTAGAGGAATGTGAAATATTAGTTAGTCTTACTGAAATAGAAGGTGAATTGGTCGCGCTAAATATATTCCCTAATCCTTCTCAAGGAATTTTCACTTTAGAGAATTCACATTCTAGGATTGAAGAAATAGTTGTTTTTGGGACCACTGGAATCCAGGTTTGGAATCAAAAGTATGCAGGTAAAAGCCAATCTCAAAGCGTAGATTTATCAGATTTAGCAAAAGGTGTTTACACTATGATGGTGAAAACTGGTCAATACACGACTTCTAAAAGAGTGATAATAAATTAATACCCCACTTTCTCTCTAACTCTAGAAATAACGCCTTTAGCTATATTTCTTGCCTTTTTTGCGCCTTCATCTAATATTTGATCTAGTTCTTTCCTGTTACTCATGTAGTAATCGAACTTTTCTCTTTCTTCTTTAAACGTCTCTAGAATAACATTGAACAAGTCAAGCTTGCAGTGCCCCCATCCATAACCACCAGCTTTTAATTTCTTAGACATTTGCTCAGCTTGTTCAGAGGTAGCTATAAGTTTATACAGATTGTAAACCACGGCAGATTCAGGATCTTTAGGGTCTTCTAGAGGAGTGTCATCAGTAACTATTTGCTTATTCAGTGATTTTTTTAATTCTTTCTCAGGAAGAAAAACATTAATGAAATTATTTTTAGACTTGCTCATTTTCTGACCGTCCGTTCCTGGGATTAGCATGGTGTCTTCATTGGTCTTAGCCTCAGGAACTACCAGTGTTTCCCCCATAATATGGTTAAACGAGTTGGCCACTTTTCTCGTCATTTCTAAATGCTGGAGTTGGTCTTTTCCTACAGGCACCTGCTCAGCATCGTATAAAAGAATGTCTGCAGCCATAAGCATAGGGTATGAAAATAGGCCAGCATTTACATCTTCCAAATGGTCTGCTTTATCTTTAAAAGAATGCGCAAGAGTAAGACGCTGATAAGGAAAAAAGCAACTTAAATACCAAGATAATTCTGCAGTCTCAGGGACATCACTTTGTCTGTAGAAAATAGTCTTAGTCGTATCTAGTCCACATGCCAGCCATGCAGCTGCTGTGGCGTATGTGTTTTCTCTTAATAGTACTCCATCTTTTATTTGGGTAAGAGAATGCATATCCGCGATGAATAAAAAAGATTCATTCTCACTTTCTTTAGCCATTTTAATGGCAGGCTTAATTGCTCCTAATATATTTCCCAAGTGAGGCGTTCCTGTACTTTGAACTCCTGTTAAAATTCTGGACATGTTGTAAAAAATTGAATAGTGGGCAAAATTAAACTTAATCCTCTAAGATAATCAGCTGCATTTAAACTTATACTTTTACACCATGATTTTATACAACGTAACTTGCAGCGTAGATAAAGATGTCCATGAAGAATGGTATGACTGGATGAGGGAGGTTCATATCCCAGATATGATGAGAACGAGTCTTTTCTTGGAGACTAGAATTTGCAGAATAATAGCAGAAGAGGAAGGAGGTATTTCATACGCGGTGCAATACTTATGTGCGTCAGAAGAGAATTATAAGAAATACAAAGAGGAGTTTTCAGCTAAAATGCAGCAGAGTCATGCGGCCAAGTACGGGCAGAAAGTAGCTGCTTTTAGAACGGAACTGGAAGTGATGTATCAAGCTAGACAAACAGATTATTCTCAGGCACAAAACCAGAACTAGTGAAAGTTAGAGCAAAAAAATCCTTAGGGCAGCATTTTTTAAAAGATGATCAGATCTCTCAAGATATAGCAGATGCTATACGTTTTCATAAAGGGGTGAAGAATGTAATTGAAGTAGGGCCAGGAACTGGTGCTCTTACTAAATTCTTGCTGAAAAAAGATATTGATCTAAAGGTAGTAGAGATTGATAGAGAGTCTGTAGATTATCTTAATGTTCATTACCATGAGCTTCATGGGAAAATATTAGAAGAGAGTTTCTTAAAGTTAGACCTCCCTAAAGTATTTGGAGAAAAGCTAATAGTAATCGGAAACTTCCCTTACAATATTAGCTCTCAAATATTATTTCATGCGCTAGAGTATAAAGAAAGCGTAACTGAGGTTATAGGGATGTTCCAAAAGGAAGTGGCAGAAAGAATAGCCATAGGTCCAGGGTCTAAGGCTTATGGTATTCTGAGCGTGCTTTTGCAGGCCTACTACGATATCGAATATCTATTTACTGTCGATCAAGATGCTTTCGATCCTCCGCCTAAAGTGAAAAGTGGAGTTATACGGTTGGTTAGGAATGAAGTGATGAGTCTAGACTGCGATGAGAAAAGATTCAAGCAGGTAATCAAGCTAGGGTTTAACCAAAGAAGAAAGACATTAAGGAACTCACTTAAGAGTATTCTAGGCGAAAAGATTCTACCAGAAAAGTTTCAGACAGAAAGGCCAGAACAATTATCAGTACATGACTTTGTGGAACTCACCAATTTCATTTTCCCACAAGAAATTTCAAAGTAAAAAAAAGCCGAGAGAAATAAATCCCTCGGCTACTAATTTTAGCTTCTGATATTAAGAATTCTTAGCAGAATTCGTCATACGCTAGTTTTAAATTCTCAGCTATCATTTCTGCAGTTCTTCCTTCAATATGATGACGCTCTATCATATGAGCAAGTTTTCCGTCCTTAAATAAAGCTATACATGGCGAGCTCGGAGGGTATGGGAGCATATATTGTCTAGCTCTGTCTACTGCTTCTTTATCTACTCCAGCAAAAGCTGTAGTTAATGAATTAGGAAGCTTAGAGTTTTCTAAAGATAATTTCACTGCAGGTCTCATACTTCCTGCGGCACATCCACATACTGAGTTTACAACTACTAATGTCGTTCCTTCAGCTTTTAGAGCGTTGTCTACATCTTCATTCGAGAATAACTCGTTAAAGCCTTTCTCTGTTAATTCGCCTTTCATAGGCGCTACCATTTCTGCTGGATACATACGTTTTGTTTTTTATTAATATACTTTATCAATAACGCAAAATTAGAGTATAACGAGCATTAACTTATCTTAAAAAAATGAAAACAGTGTGCTAATTTATTCAATCTGTTTATTCTCGAAAAAAAGGAGAATTACTTGTTCATAATATTTGGGTTATTTTCTGCTGTCTGAAATGGTAATTTTTAGTTTTGCTACGCAATAAATTTATGCGCCATGGCCAAAAGACTTATAGAATGTGTTCCTAATATTTCGGAAGGAAGAGATAGTGCTAAAATCAAAGAAATCACCTCTGTAGTGGAGACTGTTCCAGGAGTGAAATTATTAGATGTAGATCCTGGGAGCACCACGAATAGAACGGTAATTACATTCGTAGGTGAGCCTGAACCTGTAATGGAAGCTGCTTTCCTGCTTATTAAAAAAGCATCTGAGGTTTTAGATATGACGACTCAAAAAGGAGAACATCCTAGAATGGGGGCCACGGATGTTTGTCCATTAGTTCCTGTAGCTAATATAACTCTGGAAGAATTAATTCCATTCGCTCATAAACTTGGAAAAAGAATAGGGGAAGAATTAAATATTCCAGGATATTTTTATGAAGAAGCGGCATCAGAAGAGAAAAGGAAAAATTTAGCTTATTGCAGAAAAGGAGAGTATGAAGGACTTTCGAAAATATCTGAACCAGAATGGAAACCCGATTTCGGACCTGCAGAATTTAATAGCTCTGTAAGAAAAACAGGCGCCACTGCGATAGGGGTTCGTGATTTCTTGGTCGCATATAACGTCAATCTTAATACGACTTCTACTAGGAGAGCCAATGCCATCGCTTTTGATATTAGAGAAGCTGGCAGAATAGTGAGAGAGGATGGAATGCCAGGAGGAAAAGTATTGAAAGATGATAAAGGAGAACCTTTAAGGCAAGAAGGAACATTAAAGTCTGTAAAAGGAATAGGATGGTACATAGAAGAATACGGAATAGCTCAACTCTCACTTAACCTGACCAATATTAATATTTGTTCTGTGCACAGAGCTTTTGATGAAGCTACCGAAAAAGCTGCAGAAAGAGGAGTACGTGTTACTGGAAGTGAAATAGTAGGCTTGATACCTAAAAAAGTTTTAATAGAAGCTGCGCATCACTATTTAAATAAGCAGGAACGTTCTCACGGGATTTCAGACGAAGAGAAGATTAAAATTGCTGTTAAATCTTTGGGGTTAGATGATTTAGCTCCGTTTAATGCCAAGGAGAAAGTTATAGAGTATATGATAGAAGATTCGAGAAATTCTAGCTCGTTGGTATCGATGACCTTAGAAGATTTTGCTAATGAAACTGCGTCTGAATCACCTGCGCCAGGAGGAGGCTCTATTTCTGCTTATGTAGGGGTGTTAGGAGTTTCCCTAGGAACAATGGTAGCCAATCTTTCAGCACATAAAAGAGGATGGGATCACAGATGGGAAGAGTTTAGTTTTTGGGCTGTAAAAGGGATGGAGTTAAAAGAGGAGTTAATGGCACTAGTAGATGAAGATACCAATGCCTTTAATAAAATTATGGAAGCATTTGGTTTGCCTAAGGGCAATGAAGAAGAGATGCGTTTAAGGAAGCAAGCTATTCAGTCGGCTACTAAGTATGCTATAGAAATTCCGTTTCAAGTAGCTAAAGCGTGTCTAAAATCTATGGAAGTAATGGAAGCTATGGCTCAGTTCGGGAACCCTAACTCAATTACAGATGCAGGAGTAGGCGCTATGTGCGCTAGAACAGGAGTGCTGGGAGCTATAATGAATGTGAAAATTAACGCTGGAGACTTGGATGATAAAACATTCGTAAATAGTGTTTTGGCCGACTGCTCAGATATGGAAGGAAGAGCGCATGAAATAGAAGAGAAAATCAGAAAACTAGTAGATCAAAAGATAACGGGTTAAAGCTTCAGTACCATTCCTGCAGAGATTCGCCATGTTTTAAAAGCGTTTTTCCCTGAAATAGTTTGAGCACCTCCTAAAAAGAGGCCGAGTTTTTCTTTGGTCTGATGGTAAATGACTCCGCCTATTTTTTCGGAATTGAATCCAAGTTCACGGAATGACTCTGCTTTATTTTCTCCGATTCCCCGGTAGTCTTTTCCTCCGTTAGCTTGAATTTTGTCAAACCACACATCTAGGTACCATTTGTTTTTATAGAATCCGAGTTTTATGGAAGCTACTGAGTTATCAGGAGTAGGCTCAGCTACTAAGTTATAGCCATATCTACCACTTATAAAAAGGCTATTCTTAAACGTGATTTGTGCTATGGTCCTAAATCCGAGAGATCGAGTTTGCTGCCCTATAGCTGCGCTGGTTTCTGTGCTATAGTTAGTTAATGTATGAGTCCCACCAATAGCAGCTATTCCCGTGAGCTTAATGTTTTTAGAAATCCTCAAATGATCACCTACCTTAAAAAATGCAGTGCCATCTTGTGGTGTTCCGTTCACCAAAGGAATATTAATAGCGTAACCAATTCTTTTGTTTAGTTGATGCTTAAAATAAACTGAAGCAGTAAAGTAGGTAACCCCAAGCTCTAAATCTCGGTCCCATAAATAATAGGTGTCTGCAGTTTCGTAGCTTCCTGAAATAGCTATCGCTTTTGATTTTGGGGCATCTAAGAAGCCATCTATAACTCCTTGAGAATGCGCAGAAGCTACCATTAAGATTAACCATGAAATTAAAAAGATTCTCATGCTGTTAAATACAAAAAACTATAAGGTATCCCTAAAACAGGGTAGTGTTGTCTGTTAAGTTTTAAATAGATGATAATCAGCATACCCTTTTGTTTGATTTTACGTATTATTAGCGTGTGAATGCTCATGCCACTATATCATGGAGGAATAGGTTAGACAGAATTTTATATTTCTTTCCTTTCCAGCTTCTGTTCTTACAGTTGAAAAGAAATTATTTGTTATTAAGTTTTTGGCTTTTACTATTCGCTTTTGTTTTAGATGGGATAGGCTCTAAATACGGTATTTCGCATTTATTTTTATACCCCGAATATAGAGGGTGTAATGACAGCATAGCCTATAGTCTTTTAGGTTTTTTCATAGGAGGCTTCATCGTTAGTTATAATCTATATACCTATATTATGCATAGTCATAGGTTTCCGTTTTTAGCTACTTTAGATAAGCCTCTCTATAAATTTTCTATCAATAACCTCATTATTCCGTTAACATTTATTTTAGTGTATTACTGGTCTAGTTATCAATTTCAGTTAGATAATGAGCTCGTTCCTCAAAAAGAAGCGTTTCTTAATCTATTGTCATTTACTTTAGGAGTATTTCTGATGGCTGGGTTTAGTTTCGTCTACTTCAGATTGACTAATAAAAATATCCGAACCTTCACAGAAAAGGTTAGGGAGGAAGGTAAAGAGGAATCTCTTGCTTCTTCAGCGTTGCAAAAGCCTAGCTCTTGGGAGGATCTCGAAAAAAGAACCGAGGATTGGCGAGTGGACACGTATATGTTTAGCTTTAGAAGAGTTCTTTTAGCCAGAAGTATTAAGCACTACCCTAGAGCGGTGTTAGAGAAGGTTTTAGCACAACATCACGTAAATGCTTCGCTTTTTGAGCTTATGATAATTATTTCATTTATTGTGGTTGGGTTGTTTAGAGAGCACTTGGTATTCGAAATTCCAGCGGCCTCTTCTGCTGTTTTATTCTTTACAGTGCTAGTAATGCTTTTTAGTGCTATTTACAGCTGGGTAAAAGGATGGACTTTTCCGTTAATCATAACCATTATTTTAATCATAAACTTCAGCCCGGTTCTTACAGGCTTCTTTAATTTGGAGACGCGGGTTTATGGGTTAGATTATTCAGGTGAAAAGGATGACTATAATTCTGAAGTTTTAAAGAATTCTGTAACTCTTGATGATTATGACAGAAGTCTTAAAGTTCAAATTAAATCATTGGAAAATTGGAAATCCAAAGTTTCCAAAGGAATGAATGAAAAGCCTAGGCTAGTTATACTCTCAGTGAGTGGCGGAGGTTTAAGGTCTGCCTTATGGACTATGAAGAGTGTGTTAACGGCTGATAGCGCCATGAATGGAGAGCTGCTGAATAACACTCATCTTATAACTGGTAGCTCAGGAGGAATGATTGGTGCTAGTTACATGAGAGAGCTGGTAAGAGAAAATGTGTTGGATTATTCTGAGTTAAGTGCTGAGCCTTGCTTTGATGATATTTCTAGAGACATTTTAAACCCGATGATTTTAGCTATGACTACCCATGATTTAGCGCTAAGGTATCGAAAAGTTGAGGTAGATGGTGAGTATCATCTAATGGATAGAGCGTATTCATTCGAAAGAAAATTAAATATTAATACATCAAATAGACTGAATAAAAAACTTTCGGATTTTGTGGAGCCAGAGTTTGAGTCTAGAATTCCTACAATGATTTTTTCGCCTACTATAAATTTAGATGGGCGTAGGCTTATTGTTGGAGCTCAGGATTTTTCATTTCTCTGCCTAACAGAAGAGGGGGAACTCCAAGAAAACGTGTGTTATACCAAGCTATTTAAGGATAGAAACCCCTTCAATACAGAATTTACTTCTGTGTTAAGAATGAATGCTACTTTTCCTTACGTGTTACCCGCTAGTACATTGCCTACTTCAGAGATAGTTAAAGTAGCAGATGCTGGTCTAAGAGATAATTTCGGTCTAAGAGTATCCTTTAATTATATAAATGAGTTAAAAGAATGGATAGAGCTAAATACTAGCGGAGTGGTGCTAGTGGAGGTGAGAGATACGAGGAAAAATGCAGAGAAGAAGCCGTCACCTAAAAAGCTATTAAATGAATTAACAGCGCCACTTGGAGGTGTGTATTCTAACGTCATTAGAACACAGGATTATGATAACGAACTTCAGTTAGATCTTTTAAGAAAATCCTTATCAGTTCCTATACATAGGGTTCCATTTGAGTTGGAGTTACCGAATGAAAAAAAGGTAACCTTGAGCTGGCACTTAACTAAATTAGAAAAGGAGGCCGTTCTTTCAGGGGTCGAAAAAGAGAGTTTCTTAAACTCTTTAAAGGAGTTGAAAGTTTTGATAAATGCCAATTAGCTATTCCTATCCTAATGAACAGAATGTTTTAAACATAAGTTCTAATACAGGTAAAGATAACGCTCCTGAAAAAGCGAATGAGCGCGCTACAAAAAAAGCATAATACAAGTTGTATTTAGCCAAGCCCAATAAAGACAGAGAGAAGATGAAGCTAGATGATGATTTCAGGCTTTCTTAGCGTCTTTACGGAGGTATTTGAAGTCTGGTAGGGGTCTAGTGAAAGACAAATTTCTAAGGAACTGCGGAGGCTAAATAAGGAACTAAAAGAGGATTTAGAGGTATGTCTTGATGTGTTTTAATCAGTTCTTTTTTAAGCGTCCTGAAGGCGATCTACCGAGCTTAATGTGCTTTTGGTTTGAGTCTCTGAAGCAAAATAAACTGGAAGAAGTGAATGAGGAGTTGGCTGCCTAAGAGGCTAGATTAGATTCTAGACTTATCATCAAGTTTAATTAGGCAGATGCGTTATTAGAATTCATGCCTGATTTATAATCTAAAGAAATAGTACGAACTAAAAAAGCCCCATCATTTGATGGGGCTTTAAGTATTTTAATAGAGAAGGTATTAAGCCTTCTTTATAAATCTTTTCTTTTCCTTAATTCTAGCAGACTTACCAGTTCTTTCTCTCTGGTAGAATATTCTAGCTCTTCTAACACGACCTTTCTTAGTGATTTTTACATCATCGATAAAAGGACTGTTTAATGGGAAGATTCTTTCTACACCAATTCCACCAGAAATTTTTCTAACAGTAAAAGTCTCGTTCGTTCCAGAACCCCTCTTTTGTATTACTATTCCCTGAAATTGCTGGATTCTTTCTTTACTACCTTCCTTAATTTTATAACTAACGATGACAGTATCTCCTGCACTGAATTCTGGTAAATCGTTAGCTTCCACTAACTTCTTCGAAACTTCTCTTAAGATATCCATAATAATACTTTTTGTTCAAAAAATTGAGGCTGCAAATTTACAAATAATATTCAGATAACATGTTTTCTGAACAGATTTTTTAAAGTTTTATCTGAAGGCCAAAATTAATATCTAACCCAGAGTAATTCGTAGATTGAATACGGAGCTCATCAAATTGTTTAGATGATGCTATTCTCAATCTTGGATTAACTCTTACACTTATTCTTTCTGTTATACTTCTGTTGATAGTGATTCCCATCTGATAGTGCCACAGGGATTTGTTAACTAGAGATTTATCTAGTTCAAGAGAGCTAATGACCCCTGTTACCTCGTTCAAAACATGGCCAGTGCTATTCAGTTTATGATTATAAATAACGCCTGCCGAAAATCCTGCATCAAACCTAGAGCCTCTGAATAAATCATATCCTACACTAAAAGGAATTTGTAAATAGTCGATTTGATTCGTTAAACCCGAAGTGATTTCTTCTTCTTTCTCTACCAGTGAAGTGACATATTCCTGTCCCATGTAAACTTCTGTAGGGTTTCCATCGATTATAACCACTTCATATAAATCTACATAGCTCCCTATTTCCTCTTCAGTCCGAGAAATGGTAGACACGCTATAGTTTTGACTCATGCGCTCAATTCCAGTGCCTAAAGAAAACTTGAATCGTCCTAATTCTCGGCTCGTAAAGAGACCCAGATAATTAGATTTAGAGTTGATTGTGGTCGCTCGCTGCACGTCAGCGTTTTGTAATGAGGAATTAAGGCTGTTGGAGTAATCCCCATAGCCAGATGCTATTCCTATAGACCAGAACCTTTTGTTCGGCCTAATCTCGAAAGGATTCGAGTTATGGATGTCTGTAGGAGTGTTCTCTAATTCAGAGTCTAATTCGCTATAAACTTTGTCCAATTCTATAAGCTCATTCGAAGCATCTATAGTTTTACGAAAATCAGATGGAAGCAAGCTTTCATGTGCTAAATCTTCTTCAATAGAAAACTTAGAATGCGTTAGTCCTGAAACTTCCTCTAAACTGTTTAAAGTGGTTTGGGCGGTGCTATGAGGATATTTCGCCATAGGTTGTTTAGCTCCTGTAGACTTCCTGCTAGAACCATTATTGGTGTCAGCGTTTTCCCTTAGAATTATTTCGTTTTTAGAATTTGAGTCAAAGTGTACCTGCGGCTTTGGTGTTTCAATTAGTTGGTCCGTAGTAATCTTATTATTAATGTAGTCGTCATTTCGTCTCGTTTGGTTGTCAGTGCTTTTTGAAGAGAATATATCGGAGTTCCTTACTTCCGAGGTTACTTTCTTAGAATAGCTTGATAGACTGTTTAGTGCTAAGCCTTCATTATCCGCAGGAGTTTTTTGAGCAAGTAACTCTGAAGAGTTAGGCTCTAGTTCTTGAATAGTATAATCTTCTATAATTTCTAAATCACAATCATCTATGGTGTTTATAGCGTTAGAAGCAGAAGTAGCTTGCCCAGATGAATTGTCTAAGCTTAATAAGCCAGTGTTATAAGCTTCAGAGTCCTTCGGAAGCTCATTTGACGTCTTCTTTACATTTTGAAAAACCAGAGAGGAGGTGATAACTAAAACACTCACAGAAGTAGTGATAATGGCTATTGAAAAAAGAGTCTTTCTATAAATAATAGAGCTCACCTCTTTAACTAATCCAGTCTTAACGTAAGGTGCTGGAGGCACTTGAACGTTTCCTAGATTATCTCTGAATATATTGTCTATCTTTTCGTTCATCACTAGAATACTTTAATTTGTTCGTTGGTATTAGGCACTGGAATAGGTTCGATTTTATTTTGTAATATTTTACGTGCTCTAGAAAGCTGGCTCTTTGACGTGTTGGGTGAGATGCCTAAATACTCGGAAATCTCCAAGTGAGTCAAGTTCTCGAAAACGTAAAGATTAAAAATGGTTCGGTAGCCATCAGGTAATTCTTGAACCATTTTTAGAAGTTTGGCTTCAGTAATGGCTAGTTCAGATTTGTACCCTTCAATAGACCTGTTTTCGCTGTCTGGGTCTACTATTTCTAGTTCATGGTCAGAGAAAATATATCGGTAGTTTTTCTTGCAATAATTAATGGCGTTATTAATCATTATTCTTTTGGCCCAGGTGTAAAAAGAAAAACCACTTTCGATATCAAAAGTTTTTCTGGCCTTATAAATCTTAATAAACCCTTCCTGCAGCATATCTTCAGCATCAGCACGGTCCCTAGAAAATCTTAAACATACCCCCATAAGAGCAGAGCTATACTGGTCGTATAGCTTTTGAAAGGCGATGTTATTGCCTCTCACGAACTTATGTAGTAACTGGTTAGGGTTCATTTTTGTAATGAATAACACTCTACTTACAGCCTGCTTTTAATCAAGTTGCACTGTGAAGCCGTAAAGTTAACAAAATACTTTTAAGTGGATGATTTAATGGATAGTTTAATCCTCTCCTTCTAATAGGTCAGGCCTCAATTTTTTAGTCCTCTCTAAAGCTTGATTTTCCTGCCATTCTTGGATTTTTTTAAAATCACCGCTTCTCAGTACCTCAGGAACTTTCCATCCGTTATAATCAGCAGGTCTAGTATATACAGGAGGAGCCAACAGATTATCTTGAAAAGAATCTGTTAATGCGCTGGTCTCATCATTTAATACGCCAGGCAATAGCCTTATGATAGAATCTGTTAATACAGCAGCAGCAAGTTCTCCTCCAGACAGCACATAATCGCCTATAGATAGCTCCATGGTAATAATGTTTTCTCTGAGTCTATGATCTATCCCTTTATAATGTCCACAGATGACAATTAAGTTTTTCTTTAGAGATAAATGGTTCGCTCTTGTCTGCTTAAGCTGCTCTCCGTCTGGAGTCATGTAAATGACTTCATCATAGTCTCGTTCTTTTTGCAGAGATTTCACACAGTCTAAAATAGGTTGGATAGTCATCACCATACCAGCAGACCCCCCGAAGGAATAGTCATCTACTTTTCGGTGCTTATCTGTTGAGAAAGAGCGTATATCATGCACATGGATTTCACACAGTTCTTTTTCTTGAGCGCGTTGCAATATAGAGTCACTAAAAGGACCCTCTAAAAGTTTTGGTAATATGGTAAGGATGTCTAATCTCACTTTGTTAGAATTGGGGATGGGTAGGTTTGTTATCTAGAATACTTTCTATTTGCTCCAGGACCTGAGCATTTAGTTTAGTCTTCAGTTCAGAAGCTTTCAGATTTTCTTCGAGTTGATATTCTTTGGAAGCACCTAAAATTACAGTACTTACATTTTCATTTTTTAGGCACCAAGAAACCCCGAGCTGGGGCAGAGACATTCCTAAATCTTTTGCTAAAGCATCTAGCTTATCTATTTTATTAAAATTTTCTTCTACCAATAGAATTTCGGCTAACCAACCGAGTTCTTCTCTTTTTAATCTAAAGTCTTTTGCATGCTTTCCCTTATATTTCCCTGTAAGGAATCCACTTGCCAGAGGACTCCATATAGTAGTTCCTAATCCTACTGTTTTATATACTTGGCTAAACTCTACCTCTACTTTTCTTCTTACAAGCATGTTGTATTGAGGCTGTTCCATAGTAGGTCCTATTAGATTATACCTTTCGGCTACCATGTGTGCTTCCATAATCTCCTGAGCGCTCCATTCACTGGTTCCCCAATAAAGGATTTTTCCTTGTTGAATTAAGTTATGCATGCTCCACACTGTTTCAGCTATAGGAGTTTCTTTATCTGGCCTGTGACAAAAGTATAAATCCAAATAATCCACTTTCATTCTCTTCATAGCTTGTTCACAAGCTTCTACTATGTGCTTGCGGTGAAGACCTCTCTGAGTAGGTAGTTTTCCGCCTGCACCAAAGAAAACTTTAGAGGAAAGGATATAAGAATCTCTACTCCAGCTTTTTTTAGAAAGAATCTCTCCCATAACTTTTTCTGAAGCTCCGTTGGCATAGATTTCAGCATTATCGAAGAAGTTTACCCCTGCTTCATAAGCCATATCCATAAGCTTCTCCGATGTATTGTCTCCTATTTGATTCCCAAAGGTAATCCACGAACCAAATGACAATTCGCTTACTTGTAGGCCAGACTTCCCTAATCTTCTATATTCCATAAATAGTGGTATTGAAAGGCTAAATTATGGTATAAATTAATTGCCTGTTGTATTTTCAATTTAAAGGTTAACAAGTTTTATTGAAACGTTAATTCGACTCGCATATCGAAGCTTAATTTCGCATTTATATGCGAAAAAGTTTTTTCAGAGATAAGTATTTTAATCTACTCTTTTTTAGTTCTATTTTTTTTATGATGAGCTTCACCACACCTCTGGCTGAGCTTACAGATTATATAGAGTTATTTTCTAGTAAAAGTTGGATAGGAGTAGTAATAGCCATGTTTACCGCAGGGGCCTTGTTGAGCAGATTTTTTAGCGGAAGAATGGCAGACAGAATAGGTAGAGTACCTGTGATGATGATCGGAACTTTAGTTACCGCTATAAGCGGTTGTCTATATGTCTTTACCACTACTATGGGGCTGCTCTTGCTCTTAAGGTTTTTTCATGGGCTTAGTACAGGTTGGAGACCAGTAGGAACAACAGCCTATTTAAGTGATATAATCCCAACTAATAGAAGGGGAGAGGCTTTGGGGTTCTTGGGTATTGCAGGTAGCACAGGTAGCGCTATAGGTCCTTGGATAGGTAGCATAATTAAAGAAGAATATTCTTTTGAGCTAATGTTTGTTGTAGCCAGTTTGTTTGGAGTGGTGGCATTATTACTAACAGCACTTTTGCCTGAGTCATTAGAAAATCCTGAAAAATTCAAATGGAAGTTTTTAAAACTAAGTGATGGTGATTTAGTGGCCAAAAGTGCTTACCCTGCATTAATAGCTATTACCTTAGATACATACAGTTTCGGGACTATCTTAACAGTTTCTCCTGATTTTGTTTCAGAATTAGGTTATTCTTATAAGGGTGGCTTTCTGTTGGTTGTAGTCTTGAGTTCTATTGTGTCTAGATTTTTCTCTGGTAGAGCAGCAGATAAGATGAATAAAGTAAAGCTTCTTCAGGCTGGAATATTACTCAGTGTTTTGTCGTTAGTGCTAATGGGTTTTAGTCACTCATTTGAAATGATAACCCTAGCGGGCGTGATATATGGAATTAGTATTGGTGTCACTCGTCCTACTATATTTGCTTGGACTGCGGATTTAGCTGTAAAGGGAAAGCTAGCATTGGCTTTATCTACTATGTTAATAGGGTTAGAACTAGGTATTTTTCTAGGTGCTTTTGTCAGCGGTTTAATTTTTAATGGGGACATTTCCCAAATTTATCTATCTTATTGGATAGCGGCTGGTGTAAGTCTGTCAGCTGCAGTTTATTTGAGAGGAAAAAGAAGTTTGGCTTAAGATTTGTCAATTATGTTGAGCATGAGAAAATTATTAAATACTGTCGTTTTTTTATTTGTTATTGGTGTAACAGTCGCTTCAGCGCAGAAATATAAAAGTGCAGCAGGTGTAAGAATGGATGGTCAAATGTTTGGAGTAACTTATTCTCAGAGGTTTTTTAATGCTCTTACTGCCGAAGGAAATCTTGATTTTAGAAATCAGGAAGTTAAAATCTCTGCAGTAGGTAAATACCATAAACCCATCCTAGGTAAATCGTTAACTTTATTTATAGGAGGTGGTTACCATCTAGGTAGCTTTAAGGATTACGGTAGCTTTTCTGGTCTGGATTTGACTCTAGGCGTTGAACATAAAATTTTACTAATTCCATTTTCTGTAGGTTTCGAAATAAACCCATCGATACATATTATGGGTAGCCACCCTAATTGGTACACCTTTCAATCTGTTTTTTCTGTGAAGTATGTTATAATTAAGGATAAAGAAGGTTACTTCAGTAATAGTCAGCAGCGGCAAAGATCAAAAACCAGAAGAAAAAGGCTCAGAGGCCGTCTTCAATCTAAATATGAGAGAAAAGATGAGCTATAAATCCCCAACAAACGTCTGTTTGTAATAAGCTCAAAGACAACTCGCTATGTCTGAAATTTAAAAATATGTTTGTGTCAGTGACTTTCACTTGAATAACACGTCCAAACTCCATATTGTAAGCCGCTTTTGTTAAAGAGAAGAACCGATAAAACGAAACTTTCCGATGAAGATCTTGTCCTTGAAATCCTAAAGAGTCAAAAGGCAGATGACTTCGGGATTCTTTATGATAGATACTCTCAGAAAATTTTTCAAAAGAGTATTTCTTTCGTTAAAGATGCTGACGTAGCTAAAGATTTAGTTCATGACATTTTGATTAAATGTTATTTAAATCTTTCCAAATTCAATTTCGAATCGAAATTTTCTACTTGGTTATATAGGCTTACTCATAATTTTTGTATTGATTACCTCAGAAAGCATAATAGAATTATCAGTTCTGGCGAAGATGAATTAATGAATATCTCAGATGACGATTCTGATTTGCTGGAAAAACAACTGCTGGGCCTAAGAGCAGAGAGACTTCAGGAAGTGCTAGAAGTGATCCCTACAGTTGATAAAGCTATTTTACTGTTGAAATTCCAAGATGGGATGTCTATCCAAGATATAATGCCTATTCTAGATTGTGGAGAGAGTGCAGTGAAAATGAGAATTAAAAGAGCTAAAGCCACAGCTCTAAACACATATAAAAATATGTTTGGAGATGAGTAGTAATCCATTTAAAATATTAGAACCTCGAGAGGTTCTTCCTGAAAACCACAAAAAGGAAGTCTTAGGAAGTGTGAATTCTATCATACTAGTGCTAAGATTTGTTCAATTATTTGTGGGTGATTTTACCGCAGTAATCCTAGATAAATTTAAAACGGACATCTTTGATGATTCATCTAACTCAATTAAATAAATAGCTATGAAATTTCTTACAGACTTATACGACTCGCTAATCGATACATTTTATGAAATGGGAATCTCTGTTGGTTCTTCTATTCCAAAGTTGTTAGTTTTTCTGATTATCTTATTGATAGGCCATTTTCTTGGTAAAATCATTCAAAAGGTCATGACTAAAGCGTTAATAGCTCTCAATTTAGATGAGGCTATTAAAAAAATAAATCTGGATGTAATGCTTCATAAAATGAAGCCAGGCTTAAGCATCGTTACAGTCATTTGTAAGCTTTTGTATTGGATGGTGATGCTTGTTTTTATTACTGCTGCAGCCAATTATATGGGTATGACTATGGTCACTGATGCTATTACTGCATTCTTTGCTTATTTACCTACATTACTTACTTCAGTCATAATTTTAATCATTGGGCTGTACATCGCTGATGTGGCAAAGAGCGTAGTTTACACTGCTGCCAATTCTATTGGTATCTCAGGGGCCAAAGCGATCTCCTCGATAGTCTATTATCTTTTAGCCATCATGATAGTAGTAACCTCATTAAAGCAAGCAGGGATAGATACTACTATGATAACTACTAATTTGTCTATGATTTTAGGTGCTGTTCTATTAGCGTTCGCGATTAGCTATGGTTTTTCGTCAAGAGAATTAGTGAAGAATATTTTGTCTTCTTATTATGGAAGAGGAAAGTTTAAAGAAGGTATGATAGTTAAAATTGGAGAAGTTGAAGGCACTATTCAAAAAATTGATAGCATATCTGTTACTATTCAAGCCAGTGATAGAATAATAGTTCTTCCGTCAAAAACCTTAGTAGAAGATAAAGTGGAAATAATTCAGTCATAAAACAGACAACAACTTAAATGAAAATACTACAAGCGGCATCTGCTATGAATAGTCTAAGTGGATATGGAGAGAAAATTAAAGACATGGTCATTGGCTATGCACCTAACGTAATATTGGGAATAGTAATCCTTTTGGTAGGGCTTAGAGTTGTTAGCTTTATTGTTAAGACTATAGGGAAATCCATTGATAAATATGATGTAGATTCCTCTTTAAAGAGTTTTTTAATGAGTATTGTAGGCGCTTTACTTAAAGTTATATTGTTCCTAGTAGTACTTCAGCAGTTCGGAGTAGAGACCACATCATTTATTGCCATTTTAGGAGCCGCAGGGTTAGCCGTAGGTTTAGCGTTGCAGGGGACTCTAGCTAATTTCGCGGGAGGTGTTCTTATCTTACTCTTTAAACCATATAAAATCGGAGATTTAGTGGAGTCCCAGGGAGTTTTAGGGGTGGTAAAGGAGATTCAAATTTTTAATACAATCATGTTGTCTCCAGAGAATAAGACTATAATTATGCCCAATGGAGCAGTAATGAATAGTCATATTATTAATTATTCTGCGGATGGTAAAATTAGAGTAGACACTACTGTAGGAATTTCCTATGGGGCAGATATGAAAGTAGCTAAAGAGGCTCTTTTAAGTATGGTAAAAGCAGATAGTAGAGTATTAGCGGATCCAGCTCCTACTGTGGCAGTGTCTGAGTTAGCTGATAGTAGTGTGAACCTAGTAGTTAGACCATGGTGTGATCCAGCTGTGTATTGGGATGTATACTTCGATACAGTAGAGAATGCTAAAAATGCATTGGACGCAGCGGGAATAGAAATACCATTCCCACAGACAGATATTCATTTAATTTCAGATAAAACCAAATAAATAACCCAATAAATATTTTTAAAAATGAAAAAATTATTACTCGTTTTACTTTCTTTCTCAGCAGTTAATTTTGCTTTTGGGCAAGATTTGTCTAGCAAAGACTTTAAGGAAATCGAAGACAAAAAAAATCAAAGTACTTTAGTTGTAGCTGAAGTTGATACCACTTGGAAAAGTGGTGGCCTGTTAGGATTTAACGCTTCTCAGACTTTGTTAAGTAATTGGGCGGCAGGTGGCCAAAGTTCTATTACAGGAACAGCTTATGTGAATTTATTTAGGAATTATGCTAAGAATTCTTGGACTTGGGATAATACACTAGACCTTTCTTATGGACTATTGAATAATGGGATTATTGAAGGAAATAATGTTAAAATTGATGACAAAATTGACTTTGCCTCTAAGGCAGGTCGAAAAGCTGCTGGAGATTGGTATTACTCTGCATTAGTAAACTTTAGAAGTCAATTTGCCCCTGGGTATGAGGTAATAGAAGGAGCTGAAAACAGGAGTAATAAAATTTCTGATTTCTTAGCACCTGCTTTTGCTTTAGTTTCTATAGGTATGGATTACAAGCCAAATGGTAATTTCTCAGTTTATATTTCTCCTTTTACGGCTAAAAATACGATCGTAAATGAAGCGAATTCTAACCTTAGATCTAACTATGGTTTTGGAACAGATGAATTAGAACAAGCAGTAAGGTTTGAGTTAGGTGGATATGCTAAAATCGCGTACAAAAGAAAATTAGCTGAAAATGCAGAATGGCAAACCAAAATCGACTTGTTTTCAAACTACTTACAAAACCCGCAAAATGTAGATGTTAACTGGGAGAATTTAATCGCTGTGAAATTCGCAAAGTATTTTAATGTAAACTTTATTCTTCAGATGGTTTATGATGACGACATTAAAATTCAGTTAAACGAGTATGATGATGCAGGAGATATAACGAGCACTAAAAGCGCTCCCAGACTTCAGATAAGACAGGTATTCGGATTAGGATTTAGCTATAAGTTCTAAAACAGGCCTATTTTTTATAGAATAAGCCTCTTCTTGGTTCTGCCGAGAAGGGGCTTTTTTACGCGATGAATTCTTCAGGAAAATTAACTAAATAAACCTTATTCACGGCCCTAGTAACAGCAGTGTATAGCCATCTTATGATTTCTACTTTGCTCTCCATATTTCGTACTCCAGAACCATCTATGAATACGGTGTCCCACTGTCCTCCCTGTGACTTATGACAAGTAATGGCGTATGCGAATTTTAATTGCAACGCGTTAAAGTGAGGGTCTATCATTACCTTTCTTTTCGGGTTGTTTTCTTCGGCATATTCTATTAATAAATCGGTATACAGTTTATTGGTTTCTGTTGAAGTCAAGCTAGGGCCATTCACATGTATCGAGTCTAAATTAGCCAAGACTTCTAGAGGAAATATCTTATCATAATCGGGGAATTTAATTCTGAGCGTAGCAAATCGAAACCCATGAAGCTTTTCTTCCCTTTTTATATCCACCACCTCTGCCACATCACCATTCGCTATAAAGCTCAGTGCAGATTTGTTTTTTTCTGACCAGTAGTAGTTGTTCTTGGTAATCATAACTAAGTCTCCTACACTAATCTCTTCTTCCATCCATAAACTTTGGATTCGTATCTGATCATTAAATTTATTGGCCATAAGATTTGACCGAGTAATGATAAGTGTGTTTTGAATTCCATTGTTAGAAATACTGCTTTCTAAATGCTCCTGAAAATCCATGAAATCAATCACTTTAAAGTCCTCATGATTTTCTAGCTGAGGTAGCTGAGGTTCAGTGAGCTCTAAAAGGCTACGGAGTTTAGTGGCTTCGTAGAGTATTCCAGATTCCGCTTTTTGTCTAACGACCTCTCTTAATCTTACCTGAAATGCCGTGAGATGATAAGTGTCTTTCATGTGATTTAAATCTAGAGCTGGACTTTTCACACTATTTACTGGAGGTAATTGAGCTTCATCGCCTACCAGAATTAATTTAGAAGAATCTACTGAAAAGACATGTTCTATTAAGTCGTCTAGTAAATTTTGTCCCATCGAACTCTCTGCACTTATCATAGATGCTTCATCTATTATGAATAATGCGTTCTTTATGCGGTGTTCAGTAGGAAAGAAGGTTACTTTGCCATGCGCATTAGATTTTTTATAAATTCTTTTATGAATGGTATGAGCAGGTGTTTTAGTGTAATAGCTCATTACCTTAGCAGCTCTGCCTGTGGGAGCTAGAAGTATCGGTTTTAAGCCTATCCCCTCGGCACTCTTAACTATGGAGTTTATACAAGTTGTTTTTCCTGTTCCTGCATAACCAGACAAGATTAAAGAGCAGTTTGGTTGACGGGAAAGAAAGAATTTAGATAAGACTACAAATAACCAATCTTGGTCTTTAGTGGGGGTGAAGCCCATATTCTTCAGTAGAGTAGAATAGATCTTTGATTCTGGAGGTGTTAACTTTAGATTTTTTTTGTTCAAAATTTATAGGACTATTGTCAGATTATAAATTATTTATTCGTTTTTTAGCTTCCAATTATACAAAGGTGATAAGAAAAAATTAGCTTTGCAGCAGATAAGATTTATTTTTAAAAATGAAACAATTTCTAAGAACAGTAGAGCAGTATGTGGTGCCAGCGTTATTAATAACTACGGGTATAGGTGCTATAATTTTTTATTCCAGCGCGAAAGGTTTGGAGACGCAGCCATCAGAGATGCTTATTGGAGGCCTTTGTCTTTTTTTTGCAGGAGTAATGATGACACCCTTTTTTAATCAATTTTTAAAAAGAGGATTGTCATTAGTGTTGGGTTTGTTTTTACTCGTAGGTGCTTTAACTCTTGGGTATAAAGTATATGATGTAATAGCATCCAAAAATGACCATCAGACATTTAAAACATTAGCTGACGCTAATACAGTTCAACGGTTGAAAGATTTACGTTTGGCTCAGGAACAGCATAAGCTGTATGAAAATGTTTACGCTAAGAGCTTCGATGAGTTATTGACATTTATGAAGAAACCAGTGATTCCTGTTCCTTACAGAAATGGAAACGTAATGGAGAATAAATTTTTCCAGAGTAATCCAGAGGAAATGAAGAGAAGAGATGAGTATATCATTTCTAAATCTCAATTAGGTGAATTAGGGCTTACTGAAGAGCAAGCCATAAATAACAACTATGAGGTAAGAGATACTACATACATCTCTGTGGCGTCTAAATTTTTCAGCGATGAGATGCGTGCGAGAAAAAAAACATCTCCTGTAAAAATAGAAGAACTGCCGTTTAACCCGCACAGTGGAGAAAGGTTCAGGTTTGATTATGAAGAACAAACTTTATCAGAGGATGCTCCAGAAGATAGAGTAGCTGATGTTTACATTAAGATTACAGACCCGACTCCATTCCCAGTAGACCAGGAAGACAGAGTGAAAAAAGATACGTTATCATTCGGGTCATTAGATGCTCTTAATCTAGATGGTAATTGGAGAGAGTAATTCTGATATGACTATTACAGAAGGAGAAGAGATGATATTAGACATTAGTTCATGTATTCTTTCTGTTGAAGCAGATTATGATGTAGTTCGTTATGCTCTGTTTGATGAATCCTCTTCTGCAGCGATACTATTTAAGTCCTGCAACAGTCAAAAAGAAATTAGGGAAGATACCTATCTGAAACCTTCTAATGATTTCCATAAAGTATTTATAACACAGTCCTGCGCTAACTACGCCCTATTCCCTTTAAATATTAAGGAGGAAATAAATGCAGAACCTTACTCGAATTCTGATTTTATTCCTTCCATAGATGCTTCATTAACGTATAATGAACATAACCTTACTTCTGAGGTTAAGTCTATTTTTCCAGGTGCTTTTTTAAGGCACGGAATGTCAAGTTTTATAGAAGGAGTGCTGAAAAGAACTAAGTTTTTAAAAGGTGCTAGAATCTATGCTGATGTTAAAGAACAATTAGTACATATAGTAGTGGTGGCCAATGGAAAATTATTGTCATCAGTAACTGAACGGGTAAATGATAGTCAGGATGTTATTTACCATCTATTAGCTAGAATAGAAGCCTATAAATTAAACCAGTTAGAAGATGTAATTTGCTTGAGTGGAAATATTCAGGCTTCGGGAGTGGTTTATACAAGTCTAATGAAGCACATGAAGGATATTCAAATTAATAAAGGATTTAATTATCAAAAATTAATGAATGACTCTTCTGAGGTTAACAAACAAGAATTCTTTACAGTAATAAATTCATTTCAATGCGGGTAGTATCAGGAATACATAAAGGAAGAAGAATTAAGGTTCCTAAGTACTTTGATTTAAGGCCTACAACAGATTTTGCTAAGGAAGGATTATTTAATGTACTCAATAACACTATCGAAATAGAAGGCTTAGAAGTCTTGGATTGTTTTTTCGGGACAGGGAATATCTCTCTAGAGTTCATAAGTAGGGGAGCCTCAGAAGTAACTAGCGTAGATATTAATAAGGATAGTTATAAATTCCTTTCTGGAATAGCGAGTGAATGGGGTATCGAGAATATAGAAGTGTATAGGTCAGACGTTTTTATACACTTGCGTCAGGATTATAATAAGTATGACCTGATATTCGCAGATCCGCCTTTTGATTTGGAAGAGAGAACGACTATTCCAGACTTAGTGTTCGATAACGAGCTTCTTAAAGAAGATGGTATGCTGATTGTAGAGCATTCCTCACAAACAGATTTTACAAAACATAAAAACTTCGTAAAGACCAAGAAATTTGGCTCAGTTTTCTTTACCTTCTTTGAATAATGAAAAGAATAGCAGTATTTCCAGGGTCATTTGATCCATTCACCGTTGGACACCAAAACATAGTCTTAAGAGCTGTGCTTATGTTTGATGAAATCATAGTGGCTATAGGGGAGAACTCTCAGAAGAAATATATGTTAAGCCTAGAGAAGAGAAAAGCTATTATAGCTGAGGTTTTTAAAGGGGTTGGACAAGTTAAAGTAGATTCGTATAGTGGGCTTACGGTTGATTATTGCAACGCTCAAGAGGCGAAATTCATTCTTAGAGGGTTAAGAAACTCTAGAGATTTAGATTTCGAGCAGCCCATAGCTCAGATGAATAAAAAGTTAGATGATTCTATAGAAACAGTGTTTTTAGTAAATGCACCAGAGTTCTCTGCAATAAATTCATCTATAGTGCGTGAGATATACCTAAACGGTGGAGACGTTTCTGACTTTTTACCAAACGGAATCAAACTTGAAGAATAAAAAACAGCGGACTTTTACATTTTTACTGCTAGCATTAGTTAGCAACTTGGTTTATGGGAACACCTATGAAATAGTAGGGAATGCTCCTGGCTCTGAGGGAAAACAGTTAACTGTTCTTTCTTATGAAGAGTACTTTACTTTGTCTATGAAGGTAGAAGAGACTGTTCTTATAGATCCCAATGGTGATTTTAAGGTATCTGTAGAGTCTGATGAGAACGACTTAGTTATACTTCGGGTAGGGACTGTAAATGCTCAGTTTTACCTCGGGGATTCTCATTCTTACTCTGTTACGTTCGATATCTCCAAAGCTCAGCCTCCTATAAAGTTCACGAATACGAACTGGTGCAGCGTATCTTTTATAGACTTAATGCCAGATGATGTTAATGTTCAGATGGAGTCTCTTAATAGAATTCATGCAGAGTTTTATGATGAGAATTACCCAGAGATATATCAGATTCTATCTTCTCCATCTTCTGCCCTTCAGAAGAGCTTAAGTGCTGAAGGAAAGAAAATAGATATGGCTAAAAGAGATGAAAAAAAGTATGATATAGTCTTAGAAAAAGACCGTGCGCAGAAGTTAATAGCTTCGTTTGATGAAATGCTCTTAGCGGAACATATAGACACACAAAAAGAAGATTACATTTCTATTTCTGCGAGGTATATGATGGCTGAACTCGAAAGTTTATTAGGTAGAAATGAAAAAGAAATCCGAGAAAAATACTGCCAAGGAAAGCTGTATTTAACTAACCTGGAGTTTATTTCATTTTATAAATCTCATTACAGAAATGTATTTGAAGAGATATATTTATCAGATGATAGAAACCAATTCGTAAATCAGTTATACAAACTTCAGTTAGATAGCGCTATAATGGAGATTGAACCTTTATTTCTTGGAGAGAAAGCAAAAAACATAGAGTTTATGTTACTGGCAGGAATAGAAAATGGATTGAATCTACCGAATATTCCGAGCAGAGATGTAACGGTGGTGTTGGAGTTGATTCTTAGGGATGGAGTCGCAGAGAATAAATTTATAGCGACTAATTTCAGAAGAGAACTGGTTAAAGGAAAGAAAGGCTATGTTCCTGAAAATTTTTTATTATTGGATTTAGATGATGAGCGCCACGAGCTCGAATCATGGAGAGGGCAGTTTGTTTATATATCTGCATTTTCTTCATGGAATACGGAGTCCTGTGGACATCAAGAAAAGGTGAAAGAGTTAGAACGAAAATTCGGAAATCAAATCAAGTTCGTTTCTATATGTATGGATGAGGATTGGTCTAATTTTCAGGAGTTCTTAATTGCACACCGGAGCTATAATTGGCTTTTTCTATTCGGAAACGGAGACAAATTGTTAAAAGAGAAATTAAACTTGGTGACTGTTCCTCAGTATTTCCTGCTAAATCCAAATGGGGAAATAATGCTAGACTACACCTTTAGTCCAGAAGAAGGAATCACTGACACGCTCAAAAAAATAGTAAAGAACTAAACCTTCTTTCCGTAAGCTTTAAACACTTCTTTTATAGAAGGGAAAGCCTCATCGAGAAGTTCGTTGGCTTTCTTCATGTTCACCCATTTAGCTTTATCTATATCTTCTTCAGCTTGAGGGATAAGTTTAGGAGAGCCATCTACGCGCATTAAAAACCAATGAGATGGCTTTAAGCTAGGAGTTCCTTTAAGGTTGTAGATATGATAAGTGATTGTTATTTTATCTTCTAGGGTTATATCAGTAAGTCCACACTCTTCTTCTACCTCTCTTACAGCACATTCTTTTATCTTCTCTTTTTTTTCTAATTTACCCTTGGGTAAATCCCACATTCCTTTTCTGAAAATCATTAAACATTCATTATTCTCATTGAAGACTAATCCCCCTGCAGCAGGAATAATCTCAAATAATGATTTAAAAGTATCCCATAGTTCTCCTGTGTCGTTGTGAACAATAATTAATTTCACGATACTTTTATTGCTTTGAAAGCTATCGAAAGCCTTGATAATAGCAGATTTGTCTTTCGAATGAAGAGCTAAAAAGTTCTTCGATTTCTCAAGCTTTTTAGGCCATTCATTTGTTAATAAAACATATCGTTCATTCAGGAAAACTTTATACTTTTGGCGCATGACTGTATGGGATGAATCCGCGTTAAAAGTAGCAGAATTTTTGCTTCAAATTAAAGCTATTAAACTTTCTCCAAAAGAGCCTTTTGAATGGGCCTCTGGGTGGAAGAGTCCTATCTATTGTGATAACAGACTAACGCTGTCTTATCCTACCATAAGAACATATATTCGTCAGCAATTCGTTAAAATTATAGAAGAAACATATGCTAAACCTGATGTTATAGCAGGAGTGGCAACTGGTGGAATAGCTTTAGGGGCTCTGGTAGCTCAGGAGTTAGGGATACCTTTCTGCTATATACGTTCAGAGATGAAAGGTCACGGAATGCAGAACCAAATCGAAGGAGTTTTAAACGAAGGGCAGAATGTAGTAATCATTGAAGACCTCGTAAGTACTGGGATGAGTAGCTTAAAAGCTGTGAAAGCTGTAAGAGATGCTGGAGCCAATGTTAAAGGAATGGTAGCCATCTTTACTTATGGATTTGAAAAAGCAGAAACTGCTTTTGCCGATGCCAATTGTGAGCTCACTACACTGAGTAATTATGAAAGCCTTGTAGACCAAGCGTTTCAAAGCGGATTTTTAAATGAATCTGAAATAGAAGGAATAAAAGAGTGGAGGGTATCACCATCTACTTGGAAAGCTTAAATAAATCAGATGACTCGAATAGAAAGTGAAAAAGGCGAATTAAAAACGAATCCTAAAGCAGTTTATGAAGATTTAAGCAATCTAAACAACCTTAAGAAATATCTCCCTACCGATAAAATTTCTGATTGGCAGTCAGACGGTCAGACGTGTTCTTTCAAAGTTATGGGAACATATGTTATCGGATTGAAGTTCTCTGAGGAATCTACAGAAGAGCATATTAAGTTAGTAGCCACTGATAAGAGTCCTTTTCCTTTTACCATAAATCTTCATGTTAATCCTCAAGATGAAAATAACTCTATAGCACAGATTATTTGTGATGCTGAGCTGAATATGATGTTAAAGATGATGGTGGTTAAACCTCTTAAAAGCCTATTTGATTATATCATTAAGAAAGCAGACGCATACTATTCGTAGCTTATTTTCGCCTCTGAAAAGCTCGCTGTTTTTACATTTCCTTTATGAGAAAAACTGATAGTGCCGTCTTCTCTTACAGAAAGAGAGCTTACGATTAGGCTTTTTCCTCTCATCTCAATTTTATTCTCTGAATCTCTTCTCCATAAGGTCTTATTGTAGGCCGTTATAATTTCATTGTAGCCTTCTCTAAGCAAAATTAGATACCACTTTTCTAATTTCTCAGAGATGATTTTTAAAAGAAAATCTGAGTCCATCACCTTATTGGTTTCATTTCTGATCGAGGTAGCACGCGAAAAAGAAAACTCGTTTTGGTTAACATTTACTCCCATTCCTATAATCCCAAATTTTATTAAGCCCTTAACCACGGAGTTTTCTATTAGTATGCCTCCTACCTTTTTATCATTCAGAATAATGTCATTAGGCCACTTTATTTTAACATCCGCTTTAGGAGAAACCTCGTCTATAGCCTCTTTGGCGGCTAAAGCTGACACAGCGCTCATGTAAAAACTCTTATCTGTACCTAGAGTCTTAGGCTGAAGAATAAAGCTACAGAGTAGATTCATGTGAGGCTCGCTATGCCAAACGTTTGAACGTTGCCCTCTGCCTTCGGTTTGGTTTTGTGCCATAATTACAGTGCCATCTGGCACATATGACACTTTTATAAGTTTGGCTGCATAATTGTTCGTTGAGTCTACTGTCTGCAGAGTGATTTTATTTTGACCTATAAACAGAGTATTCATGCGCTTAATTGCCTTGATTATTAGGTGACTTTTAGACGTCACATTAGGAAGTAAAAATATTACATTTGCTAGATTATTACTCATTTAAAGCGTAGGAATACATTGACACAAAGTATATCATTATTGGACCTCGTAATTAAGGGGATTCAAGACGTTAAGGGAGAGAACATCTCCATATTAGATTTAAGGGAAACAGATAGTTCAGTAAGCGATTATTTTGTTATATGCACTGGTAGATCGAGTACCAATGCTAAATCCATCGCAGATTCGGTTTCTAAAGAAACAGAATTAGGATTGGATGATAGGCCCTGGCATGTAGAAGGAAAAAACAATGCTGAATGGATTTTAATGGATTACTCTGAGCTAGTAGTGCACATATTTACGGAGGAGTCTAGAGATTTTTATGCTTTAGAAGACCTTTGGGCTGATGCTAAAATAGAGAGAATAAAAGAATTAGTATAATAAAACATTATATGTCAGAAAACGAGAATAAGTCTCCTAAAAAGAGAAAAAATCCATTAGATCCTAAGAAAAAATCAGGATTCAGCTTTTATTGGATTTATGCTGTTATAGCAGTAGTACTTATTGGAATAAATTTAATGGGTCCTAGGTCAGAGGCTAGAAATCTGAGTCAAGTTCCAGGGTTAACCAACCTTATAGATTCCAATATGGTTAAGTCCATTTCTATTCAGGATGGTCGAATAGCACTCATCACACTAACTGAGTCGGCATTTGAGTCTAAAAAAGATGATTTTAAATCTACCGGTTTTTTTAGCACTGTCTCACCAAAAGGGCCGCATTATACATGTGTCCTTTCTGGTACTGAAGAAACAGTAAAAGAGCTATTAGCAGCAGCCAATGTCAGAGAATTCGAATTAGAGAATACTCAGACTGATGACTCTATGCAGCAACTGTTTACTTGGTTAATATTCATTGGGGTATTTATAGCTATATGGATAATCATGATGAGAAGACTTGGCGGTAATGGTCCAGGTGGAGGTCAGATTTTCAATATTGGGAAGTCCAAGGCTAAATTGTTTGAGAAAGGAAAAGGAACCAACGTTACATTTAATGATGTAGCTGGTTTAGAAGGAGCTAAAGAGGAAATAGAAGAGATTGTAGCCTTTTTAAAACATCCTAAAAAATATACTGAACTTGGAGCTAAGATTCCAAAAGGAGCACTTTTAGTTGGTCCTCCAGGAACAGGGAAAACGTTATTAGCTAAAGCAGTAGCAGGAGAAGCTCAAGTTCCTTTTTTCTCATTATCAGGGTCTGATTTTGTAGAAATGTTTGTAGGAGTAGGAGCGAGTAGAGTAAGAGATCTATTTAAACAAGCCAAAGAAAAGGCACCATCTATAATATTTATAGACGAAATAGATGCCATAGGAAGAGCCAGAGGAAAGAATGCTGGTATGGGGAGTAATGATGAAAGAGAGAATACATTAAACCAACTCTTGACCGAGATGGATGGTTTTGGAACTAACTCAGGTGTAATTATTTTGGCCGCTACCAATAGAGCAGACGTTTTAGATAGTGCTTTAATGAGAGCTGGTAGATTTGATCGGCAGATATATGTAGATATGCCAGACTTAAATGAAAGGAAAGAAATTTTCGATGTTCATTTAAAGCCTATTAAAGTATCTGCCAATATTAATGTTGATTTCTTGGCTAGGCAAACTCCAGGATTTTCAGGTGCAGATATAGCTAACATCTGTAATGAAGCGGCATTAATAGCTGCCAGAAAAGATAAGAAGCAAGTGACACGTCAGGATTTCTTAGACGCTGTAGATAGAGTGATAGGAGGATTAGAGAAGAAGAATAAAATAATTACTCCAGAAGAGAAAAAAGCGATAGCATTTCATGAAGCTGGTCACGCTACTGTAAGTTGGTTATTGAAATATGCATCTCCTTTAGTGAAAGTAACTATAGTTCCTAGGGGACAGAGTTTAGGAGCAGCATGGTATCTGCCAGAGGAGAGACAGATTACTACTACAGAACAAATGCTAGATGAAATGTGCGCTACTTTAGGAGGAAGGGCAGCTGAAGAAGTCATCTTTGGAAAAATTTCTACTGGTGCGTTAAGTGATCTAGAGAAAGTAACTAAGCAGGCATACGCCATGGTTACAGTTTATGGACTTAATGAGAAGATTGGGAATATTAGTTATTATGACTCATCTGGTCAGAATCAGTTCACTAAACCATATAGTGAGGATACTGCCCGTGTTATAGATGAAGAGGTAAGTAAGCTTATAGAAACGTCATATCAGAGAGCCATAGAGTTATTGCGTAGCAATAAAGAAAAGCTAACTAAACTGGCTGAAAAATTACTTGAGAAAGAAGTTATTTTCAAAGATGACTTAGAAGAAATAATAGGAGCTAGACCGGAAGGAGCTAGAGTGTCTGAGTCTATAAATGATATGCCAGAGGATGAAGAGGATATTCCTGCAACTGAAGATGACTCTAGTGAAGAGCCATCTAAAGAAGACTCAAACGAAGAGTCGTCTACAGATTCTCCAGCTAAATAATGGATAAGGAGTGGATAAAAGTCTATTCAGATACCTTCGAGCCTAAGGTGGAAATGCTTCGAATTCAATTACAGAATGATGGGATTGCCGCGTTAGTTCTCAATCAGAAGGATTCTGCTCATGTACACATTGGAGAAGTCGAGTTATTTGTGAAACGAGACAATGTGATTAAGGCTAAGCATTTAATAGAGTCGTGGTCATGAATGATGTGGTAGTAAGAGCGCTTACGGGAGTAGTTTTTTTGCTAGTGATGATTAGTGGAATTGTATTTAATTCAACATCATGCTTCTGGTTGTTTTTAGTGATTGTAATCATTGGAAACTGGGAGTATTCAAGCCTCCAAGAAAAAGTCTCGGAATTTAAAAAATCTATAGGGGTAGTACTCTCTATCTTATTATTCGCTGCATTCAGTTTAGAAGGATTTCAACTGGCAGATTTAGCCTTAGTAGGAGTGATTATGTTCACTTCTTTCTGCATTCTATCGGTTCTACTTCCCAAAGAAAGACTTCGTTTAAGTGATTGGGCTCATGTGATATTTAGTCAAGTTTATGTTACCATGCCATTTATAATGCTCTACTTGCTTGCTTTTTTATCAGGCTATTATGAGTGGAAAGTTATCTTATCCTTTTTTATTCTTTTGTGGTTAAGTGATACGGGAGCTTACATCTTTGGTAAGTATTTAGGAAGACATAAACTACTGCCTAAAGTTTCTCCTAAAAAAACATGGGAAGGATTAGCGGGAGGAGTCTTCTCAGCGTTAATAGGAGCCTTTTTCCTCTTGAAGTTTGGGTTTGAAATCCCTGGGTTATCCTGGTATGTGCTAGCGTTGCTTGTGTCTATATTAGGAGCTATGGGAGATTTATTTGAATCCCAAATGAAAAGAAATAAAGGGGTCAAAGATTCTGGAAATTTTATGCCGGGACATGGAGGCATATTAGACAGATTTGATGGAGTCTTATTGAGTGTTCCTGTTATTTTTGCCCTAGTTAAAATCATGTCATAATGAAATTCCACAGAGAGGGTAAAAAAATTGTTTTAATAGCTTATTTCTTATTAGCTATTCCATCTTTACTCAGTTACGCCTTCGCAGCACCTTCATGGTTAACCGCTAGTTTAGTAGTGCTATCGGTTATAATGTTTGGATTGGTTATACAGTTTTTTAGAGTGCCTACACGAGCCTTATCTGCTACAGCGGATCAAGTAATCTGTCCGGCAGATGGAAAAGTGGTAGTGATAGAAGAAACTGAAGAGACCGAATATTTCAAGGATAAAAGAATTCAAGTGTCTATTTTCATGTCTCCACTTAATGTACATGTCAATTGGAATCCAATTTCTGGAATAGTACAATACTTTAAATACCACGCGGGATTGTTTTTAGTGGCGTGGCATCCTAAATCATCTACTGATAATGAGAGAACTACTCTAGTAATAAAGGATGAACAAGGAAGAGAGATATTAGTTAGACAAATAGCAGGAGCCGTAGCTAGAAGAATCTGTCATTATGCAGATAAAGGAGATACAGTGGTTCAAGGTAAAGAATTCGGATTCATAAAGTTTGGTTCACGAGTAGATATATTCTTACCTATCGGTACAGATGTAAAGGTGAATATCGATGATAAGGTAAGTGGAATAGAGACAATTCTAGCTGAGTTGAAGTAGATCTAGCGTTGCAACGCTTATCTTTCTAATTTCAATAATTACAATTTTTTTTTAATGGTACACGGAACTCATAATGCAGAGCACGATGAACGGAATCAATCTATTCAGATTTATGTGAATGATGAGCTGTTTTCAAGGGATGATGCTAAAATTTCTGTCTTTGATAGCGGTTACTTGGTAGGAGATGGAGTATGGGAAGCACTCAGACTTCATGAAGGGCAGTTGGTGTTTTTAGAACAACATTTAGAGCGTTTATGGGCTGGTGCAGCTGCCATTGGGATGACTTTGAAATGGACGAAGCCAGAGTTAGTATCCATCGTTAGAAAAGTGCTAGATGCCAATGATATGACGGACAATATACATGTACGTATTATGGTAACTAGAGGAATTAAAAAGACCCCTTCTCAGGATCCTAGATTAACTGTTTCTGGGCCTAACTTGGTGATTATTCCTGAGCATAAGAAAGCGAGCAAAGAGAGTCAAGAAAAAGGAATTACCTTGTTTACATCTACCATTCGAAGAGGTTCGCCAGATTATCTAGACCCACGGCTGAATTGTCACAGTAAATTACATGAAGTACAAGCTTTGGTCCAGGCTATAACAGCAGGAGCAGATGAGGCATTGATGCTAGATATTCACGGTTTTGTGGCTACATGTAATGCCACTAACTTTTTCATTGTTAGAAATGATGAAGTTTGGACTTCTACTGGAAAGTACTGCATGAATGGAATCACCAGAGGAAATATCATTAGGGTTTGTCATGAGAATGGAATTCCCTGCATAGAAAAGGACTTTTCTTTGTTTGACGTGTACAGTTCTGATGAAGCTTTTGTTACTGGAACGTTTGGTGGAGTTACTCCAGTGACAAAAATAGATGGAAGAATAATAGGTCAAGGGCAGTTTGGTATGATGAGTAGGAGACTTAGCTCTTTATACGAAGGTTTGATAGATTCTGAATTGAATAAAACGGTCTAGTCATGGAGGCAACTAAAACTAGAGTTAATGTTTGGAGTGGCCCCAGAAATATTTCTACTGCTATCATGTATTCTTTTGCGCAGCGGCAAGACACTGTAGTTTATGATGAACCGCTTTATGGTTATTACTTAAAAAGTACGAATGCAGATGCCTATCATCCTGGAGCCCAAAAAGTACTTTCTGAAATGGAGACTGACGGGAATAAAGTGATCAGCATGATGGAAGGTGAACATGGAAAGCCGATAGCGTTTTTCAAGCAAATGACGCATCACCTTCACTCCATTGATAAAGGGTTTATGAAAGGAATGGTAAATGTAATTCTCACGAGGGACCCAAATGAGATGTTGCCATCGTTTGCTAAAGAAATTGAAAATCCTACAATGACTGATGTAGGATATAAAGCTCATTTGGATTTAATTGAATACTTCAAGTCTGAAGGTATGGAATATGTGGTCTTAGACTCTAAAAGGGTCTTAGAAAGCCCTGAAGTGATTCTCGATAAATTATGCAAGAGCCTGAATATTCCTTTTGATCTATCAATGTTGAGCTGGGAGCCAGGGCCTATTCCTGAGGATGGGAGCTGGGCTGAGTTCTGGTATGCTAGTGTTCATAAGAGCTCAGGTTTCATGGAGTATAAGTCTAAAAACACACCTTTCCCAAATCGTCTAAAGCCGTTGTTAGAAGAATGTCTTCCTGTATATAATGAACTCAAATCTTTAGCAATTTAAAGCTCTCGAATCATTTGGTTTGAATCTGTTTTTCTGATTTCTCGTATCTGTACTGAAACAGATCAAGGTAACGAGGAGTTTAAATCTAATACTAGGGTTTTCTAGTTGTGATAACGAGGAGGTGCTTTCAGAAGATTACGTGATTGATATTCACACTGTATTTTTTGTGGATGCCAGAGTTCTAGGACAATAAATTAAATCAAATAGTCCTGAAGGTTGTCAGTCGTATTTAACCCTTCTTTTTATTCTGATTTTTATCGCCTCTGGTTTTAGGCTTTTTATATTTCTCAGCTAGCTTTCTTCTGTAAGAACCACCCATGGGTATTTTACTGTTCTTTTCACTCCTTTCATGAGTGGAAGCCCCACCTACAGTTCTTTTTACTCTGGTGTTTAGTTCCTTTACTTTAGGTCGCTCTTCTGGAGTTAACTTATGATTTATCTCTACCTCTTCTTCTGGAAATGGAATCTCTTCAATGGTTACTTTCATTAACTCTTCTATGTCATCCTTGTACCTTTTTTCTTTTTCAGTATAAAGTAAAATAGATTTTCCTTCGTGCTCTGCTCTTCCAGTTCTTCCTATCCTGTGCATATAGTTTTCAGGATATTCAGGTGTATCAAAACAGATTACATGAGTTATTTGGTCTAAATCCAACCCTCTAGCCATTACATCAGTGGCTATTAATACTCTGCTTCTACCAGAATCAAAATCCTCGATAGACTTGAACCTGTAATTTTGAGATTTATTAGAATGTACTACTCCAGATTTAATGTAATGCACTTCATCTAGGTTAGAATGAAGTCTGTCTGCTTTGGCTTTGCTATCTATAAATATTAGAACCTTGGTATACTCTTTTTTATTTCTAAGTAAATGAGCTAATAAATTAACCTTGGTGTAAAAGTTCCATACGGAATAGCATACCTGCTGAATGTTTTCTAGCGGTGTTCCGCTAATAGCAATGGCGATTTTATGTGTCTCCTCAAAGAAATCCGCTATTAACTCCTCTACATCCTCAGTCATAGTAGCAGAGAACATTATGTTTTGTCTTTTTACTGGTAGTAGTTCAAAGATGTTTGTAAGCTGAAATCTAAAACCTAAATCGAGCATTACATCTACTTCATCTATCACTAGTTTTTTTATAGCCTTGAGCGAAAGAGAATTATTCAGCGTTAAGTCGTAAAGCCTTCCTGGCGTTCCTACCACTATATCACAGCCCTGCATTACAGATTGTGCTTGAGTATTTATATTGGTTCCTCCATAGACCCCTACTACTCTAAGCGTAATGTACTTGGAGTACTCTTCTATGTTTTCTACCACCTGAGCTACGAGTTCTCTGGTAGGCACAAGGACTAGAACTCTAGGATTGACTTGACTACTAAATTTCAGGTCATTTAGGATGGGCATCATATAGGCCATCGTCTTTCCAGTTCCCGTTTGAGAAATCCCTATCACATCTTTTCCAGACTTAATTACTGGAAAAGCTTCAGCTTGAATAGGCGTAGGCTTTTCAAATCCTAAGTCTTCTATAGCGTTTAGGAGGTATTTATTGATATTAAGGTCTTGGAACATGGGTATGTGAATCTAAAATTCAAAGGTACAGCGAAATTAAGACTGACCATCAACTTTAGCTTCTCTTATTACGGGGTCCATTTTTTCCATTCGCAGACATTTCTGAAGCCGGTCCAAGCGTTTGGTTTAGAAACATGAAAAGTGTCACATTCAAAGATTCTTATTTTACTATCGTACCAGCTACCACCCACAGAAATGGAATCCTCTTCCACGAATTCACTTACATTTCCTCGCAGGTTGTCAAACTCGCCAAGATAACTTCCAAAGAATACATTTTTTGTTGGAATTGATAGCTGTATTGAGGAAGAGCAACAAGGAACGTCTGCTCTAATTTGAGATAGATAATACTCTTCCCATGGTTTCCAGTCTTTTCGGGTTTGTTTATAATCAGAGCGAGCTATTGAATCTTGCTTTTGCAAAATCCTTTCTCTTTCTGCTAAGGTAGGAAGGCGGTACTCTGGGTAATACTCTAATTTTTCATCCTCTATGACGTAATCTAAAGAGTCGGTGTAATACTTTTCTATCGTAAATAAATCTTCGATTTCTCTTTTGTGCTGATAGATTATTCTTTCGTCACGCACTAGGATTAATTCCATCACACGGTCAGAACGCCATTTGCAGAATTCTCGTATTTGTTTCTGAGAGAGCCCCACTACTGGATAATCCGAATAGGCAGGATGTCTGAAGTATAGTTCGCTGTAAACATAATAACATATTTCAGGATTTTGCCATACTGTAGTATCTGGAAGTGCATTTAAATATTTCGGAGATTCTTTGCTGTAATTGGAGCTTAGCCACCATAAATATTCCCCCCAGCTTAAATTGGTTAGCTCGGTTTCATCTAACAATAGATTTCCCTCAAATAAAACTGTCCCTGGAGGCCTCTTCTGAATAAGGTTCTCACTAGTAAGCCTCTTACTCGAAGAGCACGATGCAGCTAAAATCAGCACAAATAGACAAAAGAGTAAGAGGGAGTTTTTCATGAATAGTTTATACCTTAATACAAACACTAAAAGTAAGACACTTCTAGAATAGATTCATTATCAATTAACCTTATAAGCATCATCATGAATGTTAATAGCCCTACCGCTAGGCTCATTTTGGTTTTTAAATGACTCATCCCATTCTAATGCCACTGGTGAACTGCAGGCTATAGAAGGAACAGAGGGCACAGTTTCAGCTGCAGCTGCAGATGGAAAATGTTCAGTGAATATGGTTCTGTAGTAATACTCTTCTTTGGAAGTAGGCGTCTTGAATGGGAACTTAGAGCTCGCGTTTTTTATTTCTTCATCAGTTACCTTTTTATCTACCATCTCTTTTAAAGAATCTATCCAGCTATATCCTACACCATCTGAGAATTGCTCTTTCTGTCTCCATGCCACTTCTTTTGGCAAGTAATCTTCAAAAGCTTCTCTTAGAATGTGCTTTTCCATTTTTCCGTTTCCACACATTTTATCTTTAGGGTTTAGATTCATGGCTATATCCATAAACTCTTTATCTAAAAATGGAACACGGCCTTCTACTCCCCAAGCAGAAAGAGATTTATTAGCTCTTAGGCAGTCGTACAGGTGAAGTTTAGATAGTTTTCTTACTGTTTCCTCATGAAAAGCTTTAGCATCTGGGGCTTTATGAAAGTATAAATAACCCCCGAAAATTTCATCTGCACCTTCTCCTGAAAGAACCATTTTTATTCCCATTGATTTAATCACTCTCGATAATAAGTACATAGGAGTGGAGGCTCTTATAGTAGTGATGTCATAAGTCTCTAAATGGTAAATGACATCCTTTAAAGCATCTAAACCTTCCTGCACAGTGAAGGTTACTTCGTGGTGTACTGTTCCTATTTTATCGGCCACTACTCTAGAAGCAGCTAAATCTGGCGAGCCCTCTAAACCTATGGCAAAGGAGTGTAGCTGAGGATACCAAGCTTCTTGTGTTCCGTCAGACTCTACTCTTTTAGCTGCATATTTTTTAGCTACAGCAGCAATGATAGAGGAGTCTAGTCCGCCAGAGAGCAGCACGCCATAAGGCACATCGCTCATTAACTGTCTTTTCACAGCATCTTCTAAGCCTTTTTTAAGATTGGCTATGTCGGATGTCTTGTCTTTTACAGAATCGTATGTTTCCCAGTCATTATGGTGCCATTTTGTGAGTTTTTCTTCTGTAGAATCATAGTAATGTCCTGGAGGAAAAGCTTCTATTTTAGTACACGTTCCCTCTAATGCTTTTAACTCACTGGCTATAAAGTAATTTTCTTTAGCATCCCACCCGTGATAAAGGGGAATGATGCCCATGTGGTCTCGAGCTATTAAGTAAGTGTCCTTCTTAGAGTCATACAGCGCGAATGCGAACATTCCATTTAATTTGGATAAGAAACCTGAACCGTGCTTTTGATAAAGAGCCAGTATTACTTCACAGTCAGATTTGGTTTGGAAGGCGTAATCTAAGGTGAGATTTTTTCTTAGTTCTCGGTGGTTGTAAATTTCACCGTTAGCAGCTAGGATGAGTGTTTTGTCTCTGCTGTATAAGGGCTGTCCTCCTGATGATGGGTCTACTATAGCTAGCCTTTCATGGGCCATGATAGCATTATCCGACATGTATATTCCTGACCAGTCTGGTCCTCTATGACGAATCTTTTTAGACATTTCTAAAACTGTCGTTCTAAGCTCTTCTGCTTTCTGCTTTAATTCAAATGCTGCTACTATTCCACACATGACCTTTAATTTTTAGTGTTATTGCACACAAAAGTATAGAAAGTTAACTATATATTTGCATTGAATTAATAAAATTAAGTTTGGATAATATAGATATTAAGATATTAAATGCGTTGCAACGCAATTCTAGAGCCAGCACTACTAGTATTTCTAGCGAACTGAAAATTTCTAATGTAGCTACTCAGCAAAGGATTCAGAAGCTGGAGAAGACAGGTGTTATAAAAGGCTATACGGCTATTTTAGACCATGAGTTGGTCGGTTTTAAAACTATGGCATATATCGGAGTTTTTTTAGAGAAGGCTAAGGAATATGCTACCGTATTAGAGAAGCTCAGGAGTCTTCCTGAGGTAAGAGAAGCGCATTTTACTACGGGTAATTACAGCATTTTTGCTAAAATCCTGGCTAAGGATAATAAGCACTTGATGAATATTCTTAGTACTAAACTTCAGTCTATAAAAGGAATAGCTAGAACCGAGACATTTATATCTTTGGAAGAAGGAATTGGAAATAGAGAACTTCCGTTGACGAATTCTGAATAAAGGCACAGTTCAGAAAAAGGAAGCTAGGAGCCTTTCTTGATTTCTTTATTGAACGGAACTTTGAATTGATATACTAAGCTTTCATCTTTGGAGTCATCCAATATATCCAATCCATAAATTACTTTCTTAGGGTCAGCATATACGAAGGTGCCGAACATTCTATCCCACAGAGAAAAGATGTTTCCGTAGTTAGTATCAGTCCACGGCAGCTCGAAGTGATGGTGAAATTTATGCATGTCGGGAGTAATAAATACTAGACTCAATGCTTTGTCTAATCTTTTAGGAAGAGAAATATTAGCATGACTGAAGTATGTAAAGAGGATGGTACAAATTTTATAGAATACATAAAATGCCAGTGGAGCTCCTAAGATAACTATGGCTATTAGACCAAACACTTCTCGCATAAAATAATCTCCTGGATGATGTCTAGTTCCAGTAGTGGCATCCACATGTGTATCTGAGTGATGTACCATGTGAAACCTCCACATAAAACTAACTTTATGAAGTAGGTAATGAACCGCATACTGAGCTATTAAGTCTAAAAACAGTACTGCTATGAGTAGTTCAGCCCACACAGGGAGTGAAATCATATGTAAAAGTCCATACTGCTGTTCTTCTAGGAATACGAATACTCCAGCTATCACCACTCCGAAGAGTACATTTATCAATAAACTGCATAATAGAAAAACAAGATTTACTCCGGCATGCTTCCATTTTCCATAAGCCATTTTTACGAGTGGAGTACCAAACTCCAAAAGCCATGAGACTCCTAAACAAATGAATATCCATGACAGCTTCTGGATGCTAGTCATGTTTTCGAAAAACTGAAGAAAACTTTCCATGTTTTAAAAATATCAAAAAAAAAGACCGAGCTCATCCTCAGTCTTTAATCAATCCCATTTTTTAGTTCTTTTAATTCTCCCAAATGTTTTCTATAAATTCAGAATTGGACCAAAATTCTTCTCCG